>ULXJ01029736.1_pt1 | contig 16065 bp, 16 predicted proteins | sample 1960981 | NCBI WGS metagenome assembly ULXJ01 (sample SAMEA4835830, study PRJEB28245) | human gut metagenome | biome: gut microbiome; material: fecal sample | place: Denmark | collected 2008 | reverse complement strand
GCCTGCCGCTACCATGTGTGCCACGTATCCACCAAGGAATCCGTGGCCCTGATTCGCAAAGCCAAGGCGGAAGGCCTTCCCGTCACCTGCGAAACCGGCCCCCATTATCTGGTGCTGTGCGACGAGGACCTGCTGGATGAGGGCCGGTTCCGCATGAACCCCCCCATCCGTTCCGCTGCCGATCGGGACGCATTGCTGGAGGGCTTGCTGGACGGCACCGTGGACTGCATCGCCACGGACCATGCTCCGCATTCTGCCCAGGAGAAGGCCGGTGGTTTGCGCCAGAGCCTCAACGGCATCGTGGGTCTGGAGTGCGCCTTCCCGGTGCTGTACACCCAGTTGGTGCGGCCGGGCATCGTGCCTATGGAAACCCTCCTCAATGCCATGTGTATCAACCCCCGGCGCATCTTCCATCTGCCCGGCGGAGATATCGCTCCCGGCGAGCCAGCCGATCTCACGGTGCTGGACCTGAACAGGCCCCATATGATCGACAGCTCCTCGTTCCGTTCCCTGGGACGGGCCACCCCCTTTGACGGATGGGGCGTGGCCGCCGCCGTGGCCGCCACCATCTGCGACGGGGAGCTGGTCTATACCGACTTCAAACAGGAGGAACCACTGCTATGAAACAGTCCCTCTTCACCATGGAGCACGCCCGGCAACTGACAGCCGACACCTATGAATTAATTCTCTCCGGTGACACCTCTGCCATCACCGCCCCGGGCCAATTCGTCAACATCTCCTTACCCGGCCATTTCCTGCGCCGTCCTATCTCCATCTGCAACTGGACAAAAGACGGGGCATTGATGCTGCTGGTGAAGGTGGTGGGCGGCGGCACCCACGATCTGGTCCGCTGCGTGCCGGGTACGGAGCTGGATGTGCTCAGCGGTTTGGGCAATGGCTTCGACACCGCCTTCGGTGGCAGCGAGCCAGTGCTGGTAGGTGGCGGAATTGGCGCCGCTCCTCTGTACGGCCTGGCCCGGTGCCTGCTGGACCAGGGCCGGACCCCCACGGTGGTGCTGGGCTTCCGCTCCGGGAAGGACGCCTACTATCTGGAGGAGTTCGCCGCCCTGGGCTGCCGGCTGATGATCGCCACCGAGGATGGAAGCATGGGAACCCGCGGTTTCGTTACCGACTGCCTGAAAAAGCTTCCGAACCTCACCTATGTGTTCGCCTGCGGCCCTCTGCCCATGCTGAAGGCCGTCCACAGCCTGCCGGGGCTGACCGGTGGACAGTACAGCTTTGAGGCCCGGATGGGCTGCGGCTTCGGCGCCTGCATGGGCTGCACCGTTCCCACCGTCGGCGGCTACAAGCGGGTCTGCAAGGACGGGCCCATCCTGTACCAGGAGGAGATCGTATGGTGAATCTGACTGTTTCCCTGGCGGGTGTGGAACTGAAAAACCCTGTGATCCCCGCCTCCGGTACCTTTGGCTACGGCCGTGAGTATGCGGAGCTGTATGATTTGAACATTCTGGGGAGCTTCTCCTGGAAAGGCACCACCGGCGATGCCCGGCTGGGCAATCCCCAGCCCCGGATCGCAGAGACCGAGGGCGGTATGCTGAACGCCGTAGGCCTTCAGAACCCCGGCATCGATGCGGTCATTGCCAATGAGGTGCCCAATATCGCAAAAATTTATCAGGGACCTGTCATCGCCAATGTGGGCGGCTTCTCCCTGGAGGAGTACGCGGAAAACTGCCGGAAGCTGAACGACGTGGACCAGGTGAAGATCCTGGAGGTCAACATCTCCTGCCCCAATGTCCACGCAGGCGGCCAGAACTTCGGTTCCGACCCCCAGGGCGCCGCGGCAGTGACAAAGGCCGTCCGGGCCGTGACGGACAAGCCCGTGTTCATGAAGCTTTCCCCCAATGTCACCGACATTGCCGCCATCGCCCGGGCCTGTGCCTCCGAGGGAGCCGACGGCATCTGCCTAATCAACACTTTGCTTGGTATGCGGATTGACCTGAAGACGAAACGGTCCCTGCTGGCTAACCGTACCGGCGGTCTCTCCGGCCCCGCCGTGTTCCCGGTGGCGGTGCGGATGGTCTGGGACGTGTACGAGGCGGTAAAGCTGCCCATCATCGGCTGCGGCGGTGTTTCCTCCGCCGAAGACGTGTGTGAAATGATGCTGGCCGGAGCTTCCGCCGTGGAGATTGGCGCCGCCAATCTCCGGGATCCCTATGCCTGCAAAACCATCATTGAAAACCTGCCCTCCGTGTGCGCGCGGCTGGGCGTTGAGAACATTTCTGAACTGACAGGAGGCGCCCACCATGGCTAAAGACGTCATCATTGCTCTGGATTTTCCCACTCGGGAGGAAACCCTCTCCTTCCTGGACCGTTTTCCCGCTGGTGAAAAACCGTTCGTAAAGATCGGCATGGAGCTGTTCTACGCTGAGGGTCCCCAGGTAGTCCGGGACATCAAGGCCCGGGGACACAAAATTTTTCTGGACCTGAAGCTCCATGACATCCCCAACACGGTCAAGCGGGCCATGAATGTTCTCTCCCGTCTGGACGTGGACATGGTAAATCTTCACGCCGCCGGCGCCTCCGAGATGATGAAGGCCGCCCTGGAGGGCTTGACCCGGCCTGATGGCTCTCGCCCGCTGCTGATTGCCGTGACCCAGTTGACTTCCACCGACGCCGCCGCTCTGAAAAACGAGCTGCTGATCGACGTGCCTATGGCGGAAACCGTCATGTCCTACGCCAAAAACGCCGCAGACTCCGGCCTGGACGGCGTGGTCTGCTCTCCCCTGGAGGCAGCACTGGTGAAGGAGAAGTGCGGCGACACCTTCATCACTGTCACGCCCGGCATCCGCTTCGCCGACAGCGCCGTGGGAGATCAAAAGCGCATCATGACCCCGGAGAAGGCGGGCAAGTCTGGCTGTGACTACATTGTGGTGGGCCGCCCCATCACCCAGGCAGAAGATCCTGTGGCCGCCTACCGCCGGGCCGTGAAGGACTTCCTGGGCTGAAATCCCAGCCTTCCAATCACTTCGTATTCTATCTTAGGAGGATTTTGATATGAATCTGGAACAGACCATTGCCCACGACCTGCTCTCCATCGGAGCGGTCTTTCTGCGGCCCGACGAACCCTTTACCTGGGCCAGCGGCATCAAGAGCCCCATCTACTGTGACAATCGCCTGACGCTGACCGCCCCCGCCGTCCGCACCCATGTGGAGGAGGGCCTGGTGGACCTGATCTGCAAGCACTACCCCAACGTGGAGGTCCTGATGGGCACCTCCACTGCCGGCATCGCCCACGCCGCCATCGTGGGCCATCTCATGGGCCTGCCCATGGGCTATGTCCGCTCCGGCAACAAGGACCATGGCCGCCAGAACCGCATCGAGGGCAAGTTGGAGCCGGGCCAGAAGGTGGTTGTGGTGGAGGACCTGATCTCCACGGCGGGGAGCTGCATCGAAGTAGTGGAAGCCCTGCGGGAAGCAGGCGCCGAAGTCCTTGGCATTGTGTCCATCTTCACCTATGGTCTCCAGAAGGGTCTGGACCGGCTGGCCGCCGCAAACGTCACCAATTACAGCCTGTCCAATTTTGATGCGGTCTGCACGGTGGCTGCCGACGAGGGCAAGATCCGCCCCGAGGATATTGACCGCCTGAAGAAGTTCCGGGCCAACCCCAGTGATGAAAGCTGGATCACGTCGAAATAAACTTCGCTCGTTCCGCTTTGTTTATTTCTCCTTTCCCCACCGCGCAAGCGCGGTGCCCCTGCTCATATAACCTCGTTCGTTCCGCTTCCGGCTGAAGCCGAAAGCGCCACCATTTCTCTTTGTTTTCCCGTCCCGCCATATACCCGCGGGGCTCCAAATCTCTTTGCTGAAAGGAGCAATCCCATGCCTAGAAACCTTCTTGACATCACGGACCTGAGCGTGGAGGAAATCGACGAACTGATCGCCACTGCCGAGGACATCATTGCCAACCCCGCCAAGTACCAGAACGCCTGTGCCCACAAGCAGTTGGCCACACTGTTCTTCGAGCCCTCCACCCGCACCCGTCTCAGCTTTGAATCCGCCATGCTGGCCCTGGGCGGCAGCACCCTGGGCTTCTCCGAGGCCATGTCCAGCTCTACCGCCAAGGGTGAGACCGTGGGCGACACGATCCACACCGTCAGTTGCTATGCCGACATCATCGCCATGCGCCATCCCAAGGAGGGCGCTCCCTACGCCGCTGCCCAGTTCTCCGAAGTACCCATCATCAACGCTGGCGACGGCGGCCACAACCACCCCACCCAGACGCTGACGGATCTGCTGACCATCCACCGGGAGAAGGGGAAGCTGAATGGCTTCACCATCGGTTTTTGCGGTGACCTGAAGTTTGGCCGCACCGTCCACTCTCTGGTCAATGCCCTGAGCCGGTATACGGACATCAACTACGTGCTGATCTCCCCCCTGGAGCTGAAGCTGCCCCGGTATGTGAAGGAGGAGGCCTTCAAGAAGAAGGGCATCCCCTACACCCAGACCACCGACTTGGAGTCTGTGATCCCTCAGTTGGACATCCTGTACATGACCCGGGTCCAGAAGGAGCGGTTCTTCAACGAGGAGGATTACCTGCGGCTGAAGGACAGCTATGTGCTGACCCCCGAAAAGCTGGTTTCCGCCAAGCCGGACCTGTCCATTCTGCATCCTCTGCCCCGTGTCAACGAGATCACCGTGGCAGTGGACAAGGACCCTAGAGCCACCTACTGGAAGCAGGTCAAAAACGGCAAATTCATCCGGATGGCTCTGATCATGAAGCTGCTGGGCATTGAGGTTTGAGGAGGTCGCATCAATGAATATTGACAGTATCCAAAACGGCGTGGTCCTGGACCACATTCAGGCCGGCAAAAGCATGGACATTTATCGCTATCTGCATCTGGACGAACTGGACTGCTCCGTGGCGATCATCAAAAACGTCCGCAGCACCAAGATGGGCCGGAAGGACATCATCAAGATCGACTCCCCCATGGAGGTAGATCTGGACGTGCTGGGCTACATCGACGCCAACATCACCGTCAACATCATCCGGGACGGTGTTCGGGTGGCCAAGAAGCATCTGGAGCTGCCCAAGAAGCTGGTCAACATCATCCACTGCAAAAATCCCCGGTGCATCACGGTAAGCGAGCCCCAACTGGACGCCATTTTCCTGCTGAGCGACCCTGAGAAGCACACCTACCGCTGTGCCTACTGCGACACCGCCAAGGACAAGCGATTCTGAAAGGAACGGAATATAAAATGGCCTCCGCCCTTCGGGGCGGAGGTTTTCCCTGAAAACTTGCTATGAATGACACAAACACTCATCTGCTCCGCGGTTCCCTGTGCACCATGCTGGGGGGCGTGTGCTGGGGCTTTTCCGGTACCTGTGGCCAGTACCTGTTCTCCCGATTCGGCGTCAGCAGCCTGTGGCTGACTTGCCTACGGCTGCTCTCCGGCGGCATCATCATGCTGCTGTTGGCGACCATCCACCACCGGCGGGATCTGCGTAACATCTGGCGCTCCCCCTCCGACGCAGGAATGCTGATAGGCTACGGCATCTTCGGTCTCATGATGTGCCAGTACGCCTACATGACCTCCATATCCTACTCTAACGCCGGCACCACCACCGTACTCCAGACGCTGAGTCTGGTGATCATCATGCTGTTGACCTGCCTGCGGCTGCGGCGACGGCCCAACCGGCTGGAGACCATAGCCCTGCTGCTGGCGCTGCTGGGTACCTTCCTGCTGGCGACCGGCGGCGACCCGGCCCATATGGTCCTCTCTCCCCAGGGTCTGTTCTGGGGACTGGCCACCGCCGTGGCGGTCACCGTCTACACGCTCCTGCCCAGGCGGCTTTTGAGCCGCTGGGACCGGGAGGTCGTCAACGGCTGGGGCATGCTGATCGGCGGTGCGGTGCTGAACCTGGCCGCCAGAAGCTGGACCTTTCAGGTAAGCCTGCCCATTCAGGGCTGGCTGGCTGTGGGCGCCATTGTCCTGTTCGGCACAGTGCTCTCCTTTACCCTGTTCATGCAGGGCATCCAGGACATCGGCCCGGTGAAATCCTCCATACTGGCAGCTACGGAACCAGTCTCCGCCACGATCTTTTCCGCCGTCTGGCTGGGTACCGCCTTTTCAACGGTAGATCTGGTGGGTTTTGCCGCCATCATTGCCACCATCTTTTTGCTGAGCGTTCCGCAAAAGCATACCTGCGGTCACACCGGCGATTCAAACGCCACAGACCCCTCGGAGGCACAGTGACGGAAAGTTGTTTCCTGACCTGCATCTTGACCTGAATTTTCCGATTTTTCCGGCCTTTATCGCCGGCGATTCTGCATTGCAGGAAAGTTTTCCTGCAATGCAGAAATTTTTTTGCAATTTTTCTTGCATTTCACTGGAAGAAAGCGTATACTGCGGGCCGAATGAAATCGTTCACGGAGGCATCATATCATGGAACACCACATGTGGAATACGCTGCGCAGCCACGCGGCAATCGCAGGATTGGCCTGCGTCATGGGAATCAGCTATCAGATCTTCGTTTTTCCCAACGCCTTTGCCCCCGCAGGCATCAACGGGCTTGCCACCATTCTCCAATACCTGTTACATATCAGCATTGGGTATCTCTCTCTTCTGATCAATCTGCCCCTGATTCTGCTGGCCTGGAAAAAAGTAGACCCGGATTTTGCCCGTAAGACGCTGACCTTCGTATTGGCTTTTTCCGCCGCGAACCTGGTGCTGGGACGGATGGACCTGAGTGCCCTGGCTTACCACACCACATCCTCTGCCATTCTGGGTCCCGTGGCCGCCGGTGTGGTCAGCGGCGCCATATATGGCTGGGTCATCCGCCAGAACGGTTCTACCGGCGGTACGGACATCGTGGCAGCCTGGGTGCGAAAAAAGAAGCCGGAAGCCAGTCTGGTCTGGGTGATCTTTTCTCTCAACGCCACAGTGGCGGTGCTGTCCTTCTTCGTCTATGGTTACCAGTTCGAGCCGGTGATTTTGTGCCTGATCTACTGCTATCTCAGCTCCAGCATCAGCGACACCATCCTCAAAGGCGGCAAATCCGCCATGAAATTCGAGGTGATCACCCGCCAGCCGGAGGCGCTTTCCCAGGAGCTCATGCAGCATCTGCATCACGGCGTCACCGTCCTGCAAGCGGAGGGAATGTATTCGGAAACCCCCTGCAGCCTGCTCATCTGCGTGATAAACCGCCATCAGGTCGTACAGTTTCAGGAGATCCTGGCCCGTTTTCCGGGCACCTTCGCCTATGTCTCCAGCGTCAACGAGACGCTGGGAAACTTCAAGCATATCGCATAAAAAAGCCAGACCGCGGAGCAAATGCTCTGCGGTCTGGCTTTTTACGTTTTCACAGTCCCCGCCATTCCTCGGGCCGGAGGCGGCTCAGGTCGTGCTCGGCCCGGTCGATCTCCGCCAGCATGGCGGTTTTATCCTGATTTAAGGTGCCCTTGAGCACCAGGTAGTTGCTGGCGTGGTTCATGCGGAACACGCTGCCGGGACTGTCCAGTTTCTCCACCAGCAGACGGGTCTCCTGGAGCACCTGGGACTGCGTCAGCAGGTGGAAGCTGCCCTCTTTCACCCAGTCGTACAGGGGCGTGCCCGGCTCCACCATCAGCGTCAGCATGCCGATATACTCTGGGTTCATGGCGTTGAAGGCCTCCGCCGTCTCCACGGCGTGGCGCTCCAGCAGCTCCGGCCCGCCCAGACCCGTGATGGCGGTGACGGACAGGGCCATCCCGCTGGCCCGGGCCTTGCAGCCCATCTCCACGATCTCCGCGGACATGTGGCCCTTGCGCATGAGCTTCAGCACGTCGTCGCATCCGGACTCCAGGCCCATGTAGACCATGGTCAGGCCCTTTTCCCGAAGGGTCTTCAGTTCCTCCGGCGTGCGGATGCGGATGGAGGCGGGAGAGGCGTAGCTGGTGACCCGCTGACACTCGGGAAACAGCTCCCGGATGGTGTCCAGGATCGTATACAGCTCTGACGCCTTGCGCACCAGGGCGTCTCCGTCCGCCAGGAACACCCGCTCCACATGGCGATAAGTGCGGCGGGCCATCTGAAAGTCCTCCAGAACCTCCTCCAGAGGACGAACGGCAAAGTGCTTTTCCTTGTACATGCTGCAGAAGGCGCAGGTATTGTGGCTGCACCCGTAGGTCACCTGGACGATCAGGCTGTACGCCTCGGAGGGGGGACGGTAGACGCTGCCGTAGTATCTCATACGCCCAGCTTCTCCAGAGCAGCCATCTTCAGGCACACGCACAACACCGCGATGGCCTGCTCCAGCTCCTCCACGGGAGGCAGGGAGGGTGCAATGCGGATGTTGCTGTCGGCGGGGTCCTTGCCGTAGGGGAAGGTGGCGCCGGCACCGGTCATGGTGACGCCCGCCTCTTTGCACAGGGCAAGGGTCCGCTTGGCAGTGCCGGGCATGGCGTTCAGGGAGACGAAGTAGCCGCCCTTGGGCCGCCGCCAGGAGGCAATGTCCAGGGGCGCGATCTCCCGGTCCAGGGCGTCCACCACACAGCGGAACTTAGGGCCCATGATGGCAGCGTGCTTCTTCATCAGCTCCAGGGTGTGAGCCTTGTCCTTGAGATACAGCACATGGCGCTGCTGATTCACCTTGTCGAAGCTGATGACCTGGACGGTCAGTAGCTTTTCCATATAGGACATGTTGGCCTCGGAGCAGGCGAAGCAGGAGATGCCGGCACCAGGCAGGGTCACCTTGGAGGTGGAGGCGAACTCAAAAACCATGTCGGCGTTGCCGTACTTGGCACACTCGCTGAGGATGTCCGGGAAGGGCACATACTCCCCCTCGAACTCGTGGATGCAGTAGGCGTTGTCCCACATCAGCAAAAAGTCCGGCGCGGCGGGCTTCATGGAGGCGATGCGGCGGATGGTCTCAGCAGAGTAAATGATGCCGTCGGGGTTGGAGTACTTGGGCACGTTCCACATGCCCTTCACCGCCGGGTCGGCGATATACTTCTCCACCACGTCCATATCGGGGCCCTCGTCGGTCATGGGAACGGTGATCAGCTCGAAGCCAAAGGACTCCGTCACCTTGAAGTGGCGGTCATAGCCGGGGGGGGGGCACAGCCACTTCACCACCGGCTCCTTGCACCAGGGACGCTCACTGTGCAGCAGGCCGTGGGTATATGCCTTGGAAACCGTATCGTACATCAACTGGAGGCTGGCGTTGCCGCCCACGAACACCTGCTCGGGCTTGCAGCCCAGGATCTCGGCAAAGAGACGTTTGGCAGCAGGCAGGCCGCTGAGCTCACCGTAGTTACGCACATCCACGCCATCGGAGACATAGTCCTCGGGCTTCTGCATCAATGCAAAAATGTCGCTGACCAGATCCAACTGGGCCTTGCCGGGCTTGCCCCGGGCCATGTTCAGCTTCAGGCCCCGGGACTTCAGGTCCTCGTATTCCTTGGTAAGGCGGGCGTACTCCTCCTTCCGCTCCTGGGGCGTCATCTGGGGATAAGCGGTCATATGGATCATCCTTTCCAATTTGTTCTATCCAAATATCAATTCAGTATACCGATTTTTCAAGAAACTTGCAAGCTCTATTTTTCCCGGAAGCAACTACGGACCCGCCGGTATCCCGGCGGGTCCGTAGCAGGCTTTCAACGGCAGTGGCAACCACCCGCGCCGCCGTCGGCGCAGGCGATGGTGGGATCACCGGTGGACATGGTCACACCGTAACACACCGGAATGGACACGCAGACCTGCTGGGTCAGCGTGACGGTGCAGTGAGTCTTGTCACTGCTGGTGACGCAGGTGACACTGGGGCTCCCCTGGCAAGTAACCGTGGGGCTTCCCAGGGTGGTGGTGGGCGCCAGGACCACCGGGGCCGAAACATCTACACATTGAGTACTGACCTTATTACAGCCGCTGATGGGGCAGGAGGTCTCCTCCGCTTGGCAGGGCCGAATGCTATCATGCTCATAGGCTTCATTGATACGCAAAGTAAACTCCCTCATTTCCTTGAGATTGCGCCCCAGCGGGGCCGCACGGACCGCCGGCGGCGGTCACGACCTCTCGCCGGGAGTGCAGTCCATTCTATGCGGACCGACGCTGTCCTGCACCTGAAGAAAACCGGCAAAAGCTCCGAAGCCACCCCTTTCTTTTTCGGGAGGGCTTTTCCTTTTTCCAAAGGCATGTTATAATTTCGTTAAGATTACGTAATTTCAGGAAAGGCGGAGATGACCCATGGAGGACCTGCAGGAACAAAAATTTCACCATCTGACGGAGGACCCGGTCAGTGGCCTGATCTGCCGGCTGGCCTTGCCCTGCATCATCAGTATGCTGGTGACTGCCTTTTACAACATGGCGGACACTTTTTTCGTTGGCATGCTGAAAAGTAACCCGGCCACCGGCGCCGTAGGCGTAGTGTTCTCCCTAATGTCCATTATTCAGGCGGTGGGATTTTTCTTCGGCCACGGCAGCGGCAACTTTATCTCCCGGGAACTGGGCAAACACCATACGGAGGAGGCCTCCAACATGGCCGCTACCGGCTTTTTCTCCGCTTTGGCCACAGGTCTCCTCATCTGCGTCCTGGGTCAGATCTTTCTGACACCTCTGGCCAATCTCCTGGGCTCCACCCCCACCATTCTGCCCTATGCCCGGGACTATATGCGGGTGATTCTTCTGGGTGCTCCCTGGATGACCGCCTCTCTGGTCCTCAACAATCAACTGCGTTTTCAGGGCAGCGCCATGTACGGTATGGTGGGCATCGTCAGCGGTGCGGTGCTGAACATTGGGCTGGACCCTCTGCTGATCTTCGTATTTGACATGGGCATCGCCGGGGCCGCCTGGGCCACCATCCTCAGCCAGTTCGTCAGCTTCTGCCTGCTGCTGGTGGGCTGCACCCGGGGTGGCAACCTCCATATCCACATCTCCCGGGTCCAACTCAAGGGCAGCTACTATCTGATGATCATCAAGGGCGGCCTGCCCTCCCTGGCCCGGCAGGGTCTGGCCAGCGTGGCCACCATCTGCCTCAACTGGGCCGCCCGCCCCTACGGAGACGCCGTCATCGCCGCTATGGGCGTGGTACAGCGGATCATGACCTTCGGCGCCTCCGCCATGATCGGCTTCGGCCAGGGGTTCCAGCCGGTGTGCGGCTTCAATTACGGCGCCAGGCTCTACCACCGTGTGCTGGAGGGATTCCGCTTCTGCTTCCGCAGCTCCACGATTTTTCTCCTGTGCATGGGCATCCTGGGCTTCGCCTTCGCCCCCCAGATCGTGGCGGTGTTTCGGGATGACCCGGAGGTCATCGCCTGCGGTGCCGCGGCGCTCCGGTTTCAGTGTGTCACCTTCTGCTTTCAGGGCTGGATCGTCATGAGCAACATGATGCTGCAAACCATCGGCCGCACCGGACCCGCCACCTTCATCGCCATGGCCCGGCAGGGCATCTTCTTTATCCCTCTGGTGGCCATCCTCTCCCTGTCTCTGGGGGTCCTGGGCATTCAGATGACCCAGGCGGTCTCCGACCTGTTTACCCTGGCCTGCGCCATTCCGCTGCAGAAGAAGGTCCTGCGGGAACTGGCGGCAGAATCCACCCCTGCAACAGCCTGACCTGCAAAAAACGCACGCCGCTCCCACCAGGAGGCGCATGAAAAGAGCGGGACGACCCCAGTGGGGCCGTCCCGCTTTACAACATATGCAGCTCAATAGAATTCCTTCATGTATGCCTCCACATCGGCCCGGGTTCCCTGGAAGGGGCCCGGCGTCTCCATCTTCAGAGAGACCAGCGCCGTGGCGGTCCGCAAAGCGGTGGGGATATCCTGGGTCAATCGCTCATTGATGTATCCGGCAAAGGTGGTGTCGCCCCGGCCGGTGCGGCCGGAGAGGTTCCGGGCCTTGATGGGGCAGGTATAGATCTCCTTGCCGTCATAGACCAGTACCTCGGTATTGTGGGTAATGAGAATCTCCTTGGCACCCCAGCCGTAGAGGACCTTTGCGGCCTCCGCCCGGTCCGTGAGACCGGTCAGGATCTCTGCCTCGGCGGCGTCGGTCTTCAGAAAGCGGACGTAGGGCAGCATCTCCTTCTTCTCCGCCCAGTCGTGGTAGACCATGCCGCCGTTTTCCACCCAGCGCAGCATGCACTGGACATCGATGGCCACCATGGCGTGCTGGGCGGCGAAGGGGATCATTTCGTTGGGGATATCTCCGCCCACCAGGCCCGCCAGATGCCAGATGGCCGCGTCAATCTCCGGCACCTCGTCGGTGCGGTAGGGGGCGATCACACTGTCCACGGTGGAGGTCCGGCGCTCCCGGTCCGCCGTGTGGTAGACGTTCTTGGTAACAAAGGACTTCTCACTGACCAGGGGGTAGACTGTGATGTTGGGGGCCTTGGCAAAGGCCTCTTTCAAATCCACCTCCGGGTCCGCCTTGGGCAGCACGGCGATCTTGTGTCCGATGTTGGCGGCGGCGTAGCCGGAGTAGTACACGGCGCCGCCGATGGCCTTGACCGTGGTCCCGTCGTAGTCCACATTGGTGTCCCGGGCCACCTCACCGATAATCAGGGAATCAAACTGGCTCATTTCCCGCTCTCCTTTCTGATCTCCTCGTCCGCGTCCACGAACGTCTGGAACTCCGGGCTCCACAGGTGGAAGCGCCCGCTTTCAATCATGGCTTTATAGGCGTAGGAATCCTTCACCCGCTCCGGCAGAATCACGCCCGCACGGGCCTCGTCCCCGTCCCGGTGGGTATCGGACCCGGCCAGGCGGTAGTACTCGGGATGGCGGCGGCAAAGGGCCAGAGCCTTGTCGTTGTTGTTCTCGTGGCGGGGATTGCCGTTGATGATCTCCGCCCCGTGGACAGCGGTCTCCTGGACCGGGGCGCTGCCCTTGCGGAAGGGGTGGGCGTGGATGATGAGGACCTGATCGTGGAACTTGTCGTAGAACTCCTGGGCGCTCATGCAGCACATATAGGGGTTGGAGCGCAGCCACTGCTCATCAATGCCGTAAACCAGGTAGTCGTTGTCATTTTCCGGAAATCGCAGCTCCGCGCCCAGGATCACGTCCAGTCCCACTTCGTCGCCGTGGGCTTTGGAGGCGTGATAGCCGGAGAGGTAGTGATCCATCACATGGTCCCAGTTGTGGTCCGTGTCGATGCGGGACAGGTACTCCGGGTGCAGGTGATCCGTGACCACCAGGCCGGTAAAGCCGTTGCGCACATAGCGGTCCACCACGTCGGCGGCGGGCAGGTGCCCGCACTTGCTGGTCTCCGCTGTATGGGTATGCGGGTCGTACAAATATCCGTTCATATTGTTTCCGCTTCCTTTATAAAGTATTGTAAATTTACTGTTCGCGTCTCTTTGCCACTACTCATCGTAGGCTGTCACAGGTATCCCGCTTGATCAGTGTCGGCATCAATATCTGATGGGCGTAGCCCTGGGTACCGTTTTCGATCCGGTCCCGCAGCATCTCCACCGCCTGGACCGCCATGGCCCGCTTGGGCTGCTCGATAGTGGTCAGTTCAATCCGTGGCAAAGCCGTAGAGGGGATGTCGTCGAATCCAATCAAGCTCAGCCTGCCTGGAATGGCAATCCGCAGTTCGTCCGCCGCCTTCAGGATACCCAAGGCGTTGGAATCCGTGGAGGCAAAAATAGCGGTATAGTCGATGGGCCGGGAGAACAGGTCTTTGGCCATCTGATAGCCGTTTTCAATAGAGGAGCGGGAATACTCACTGTTATAAAACCGCTGGCGGAGCCCCAGTTCCTGGCAAGCCCGCATGTACCCCTCCGCCCGAAGCTGGTGGGTGGTGGAGTGACGGCGCCCAAAGTATAAAATCTCCCGGTGGCCCAGCTCCCAGAGGTACCGGGTGCCGATATAGGTGCCCCAACTGTTGTCCGCGGCCACGTAGCTCTGGGGCTGATCCCGCAGGTTTTCCCCCAGGAACACGGTTGGCACCTGGTTGGTATAGGCCTGGATGTTCTCATAGGTCTTGGGACTCTGGGGAACGATCAGAATGCCGTCCACCTGGCGGCCCAACAGCAGCTTCACCACGGTTTTTTCCTGCCGCAGATCCGGACCGGAGTTGCACAGCATGATGTTATACCCATGGGAACGGGCGCTCATCTCCGCGTAGTAGGCCAACTGGGACATGAATTCATTGTCGATAGCCGGCACCACCAGTCCGATCAGATCCGTCTTTTTCATGACCATGGACCGGGCCACATAGTTGGTGGTATAGCCCATCTCATCGCACAGCTTGATAATCCGCTCCCGGGTGGCGCCGCTGATCTGGGGACTTCCGGACAGGGCGCGGGACACAGTGGCGTAGGATACGCCGGCAGCTTTTGCCACATCCTTCAGCGTTACATTTTTCATTGCGCATCGTCCTTTTTCCTGAGCAGTTGATGATGCTTGAAGGGTCTTCCAAATCGCAAACGTTTCCGTTCTGTTGAAAGAGGCAGTCCCCCAGAGCTTTTTCCATGGACCGCCCATCAAAATAATAAACTATAATCATCAAATTGTCAATATCATTCTGGAAATTGTGCTGTTTTTTGTACAGAATAGAGTAAATCTCTTTCTACCTCTATCAAAAGCATCTTTTTTAAAAAGTGTCTGTTTTTATCAAAAAATTTTAAAAAAATCGCAAACGTTTCCGTTTTTGGTTACAAGCGGCCGTTTCCCGTCCGGTAAAAGGAGACATTTTTCATCCGAATCACCTGGAACCGTTGCGAAAATAGATCGTTAAAATGTAAATTGTCATTGACGTAGCCTATGAAACTGCGGTAAAATATGTAATGGGACAGGTGCGCCATGGATATATGCGCGCTTGCCTTGCCCGGCGGCTTCCGTTCAGCCTCTGTCCGCCTTCCAACTTGGAAGTGCGGCAATTTATTGAGTCTGCGGAAAACGATTACCTTTTGTGTGAACGCACACGCTTTCCGCCGGACCTGTTCTACTCCCAGGCGCCTCCCTTTGATGAGGGAGGTCTTTTCCGAGGTGAAACCTGCTCCGTACTCTCTATGGGGAGGACGGCGCTCAAAAATGAAAAGGAAAGGAAGAAACACCTGATGAACGAGAAAAAATGCAAGGTTCTGGCGGCGCAGATCCGGCTGGAAACGCTGAAGGTCATCCACTCCCGTGGATTCGGCCATGTGGGCGGCTCCATGGACCTGGCCGACCTGATGGCCGTCCTGTATGGAGAGGTCATGAAGTTCGATCCCAAGAACCCCCGGTGGGAGGACCGTGACTGGCTGGTACTCTCCAAGGGTCACGCCGGCCCCGTGGCTTACGCCACCTTCGGGATCATGGGCTTCTATCCCATGGAGGAAGCCTACACCCTGAATCATCCCCACACCAGATTCCCCAGCCACACCGACCGCAAACTGACTCCCGGCGTGGACCTGACCACCGGCTCTCTGGGCCAGGGCGCCTCCACTGCCACCGGCGCGGCTCTGGGCAACAAGATCGACGGCCGCGACAACCATGTCTTCTGTGTCATCGGCGACGGTGAGGCGGACGAGGGCGAGGTCTGGGAGGCTTTCCACTTCGCCTATGCCCACAAGCTGGACAACATCATCTACTTCATCGACAACAATGGCTATCAGTTGGATGGTCCCACCGATGACATTCTGGCCCATGGCGACATTGCCAAGAAGGCTGCCTCCTTCGGCCTGTTCACCCAGGAAATCGACGGCCACGATGTGACCGCTATTTATGACGCCATCCAGAAGGCCTATGCTACCAAGGGCGTGCCGAGCTGCATCGTCCTGAAGACCAGCAAGGGCAAGGGCGCCACCTTCGCTGAGCCCAAGCACGACCATTCCTCTCAGCCCAGCGAAGAGCAGTGGACTGAGGCTCTGGCCGCTGCGGAAAAGGCTTACGAAGACGCCAAGAACGCTTAAAAGGAGGGTGAGATCATGAACGTGAAACTGATTGGCAAACATGAAAAGGATTCCCGGGCCTGCCGGGACGGTCTCGCTCTGACGCTGAACGAGATGATGGCGGAGGACAAGTCCATCTGCTACGTGGACTGCGACCTGATGGGCTGCATCAACACCAAGATGCTGCGCAAGAACTACCCCGACCGGGCCTTTGAGGCCGGTATCGCCGAGGGCAACGCCGCCGGCGTGGCCGC
>ULXJ01073509.1_pt1 | contig 16155 bp, 14 predicted proteins | sample 1960981 | NCBI WGS metagenome assembly ULXJ01 (sample SAMEA4835830, study PRJEB28245) | human gut metagenome | biome: gut microbiome; material: fecal sample | place: Denmark | collected 2008 | reverse complement strand
GCCGTTCTGGGGCCCGGCCTGAGCCGTAAGGCCGGAGGCCACCCGGGCCCCCATCACGTCGGCCTCCTGCTCCAACGCGGCGTTTTCCACCACCGGGAAGCCGCCGGCCACCCGGCCCTGGGCCTGCTGGACCACATGGGCCAGCTCATGGCCCAGCACGTCCATACCGGCGCCCTCGTCCAGCAGGATGTCCGTGCCCTGGGCCACGGCCTCCACGCCCATTTCCTCGGGGATGTGGCCCCGACTGATGCGGATGTTGGAAAAGTCCGCGCCGAAGCCCGGCTCGAATTTCTCCCGCAACTGGGGCGACATGGGCTGGGGCGCGCCGGCACCGGACATGTGCAGCATTTCACTCCGGGAGGGCGCTGCCGCCTGGACAGGCGGCACGGCCCGGTCCGGGGTCTTGCGCTTGTTCATATAGGTCTGCATCTCACATGTCCCCCTTTTCAGAATGTGTAGACGGCACAGAACTCCGTCTCTTTCACCGCCCCGTCTCCCAGGCGCAGCAGTTTGTCGCACAGGGAAAAGGCATTGCGGTCGATAGCGGAGGTCCACACCTCCGTCTCCGGCGGCAGCATGGCTTTGGCGGCCCGAATGCTCCGGGCGATCAAGGCCGCTGCCGTCCGACCACCCCGGAACTCCGGCGGCACATACAGTCCCGCCAGATGGCAGCCCTCCCCCTTATGATCGATCAGAAACCAGCCGGACAGGGTGCCGTTTTCCGTACAGAAGCTGGACAGTTCCCCCCAGGGATGGACTAATTCCTCCGCGTCGGCAAAGCCCGGCAGCGCTCCGGCCTCCAGCAGGGCCAGATAGGCGTCCTGCACCCCTTCGGGGGCCTCCAGGGCGCTGTATACCGCCAGCTCCGGGGGAGGGGTGATCCGCAGGTCCGGAATGTCTCCCAGCCGGGTGGAAAAGCCGGTGGACACCGGCTCCGGCCGAGAAAAGCCCGCCCGCTCCAGAATGCCCAGGGTCTGCCGCCCGTCTTCCAGCATACTGGGGGAGTAGAGCGCCCGGACCTGGGTGCCGCCCCGGGACTGGATCTGCCCCAGCAGCCCCCGGAGCAGATACGTTCCCAGTCCGCACAGCCGGGCCTTGGGGTCCACGAAGATATAGCGGAGATCGTACGTGCCCCAACGGTCCTGCTGGGCCAGGGCCGCGCCGCAGGCGGCGCGGCCGTATGCGGCGCCTACGCACACCGCTTCGTCCTGCCCCGGCAGGGAGCGGAAGTTACCGGGCACATACTGCAGGAAGGCCGTGTCTTCCGGTCCGATCAGCCGCAGGGTCAGCCGCTCCATGGCGCCGCCTCCTTCCGTTGTTCTCTGCCTTTATTGTATCATGCCTCCCACGGCCCGGGGCTGCATTCTGCAACCCTTGGACCCTGTTTGCGCCGTCAGATACTTTTTTTGATGGTCAGGATATTTTTGCCGTCCTCGTAGGCATAATCCACCGCGTCCATGCTCTTTTTGACCATCAGGATACCCAGGCCCCCGATCTGGCGTTCCTCGGCGGAGAGGGTGGTATCCGCGTCCTCCTTGGCCAGGGGATTGAAGGGCTTTCCATTATCCAGGAACTGTATGGTCACCTGAAGGGGAGAACCGCCCACGCAGCAGCGGACGGTGGCCTCGCCCTTTTCTTCCGAGTGGAAGGCATAATGGGCGATGTTGACGAAGATCTCCTCCACCGCCACGTCCAACTGAAATTTCACTTTCCCAGAACAGGGATAGCCCTCCAACTGCTGTGCAACAAATGCCTGCACCTGCTCCAACTGATCCAGGGTTGCGGGAAAGATTCTTTCCGACATGGTTCATACCCCCTTGTAGGACAGTCCCAGCATGGTGATGTCGTCAAACTGGTCCGCATCCCCCACAAAGGTATCGATGCTGCGCTTGATTTTGGGCAGCAGTTCCTCCACCGGCAGATCGGGATTGTCATTCAGCGCCTGCTGGAGCCGCTCCTCTCCGAAGAGCTCCTGAGCTCCGTTGGTGGCCTCGGTGACGCCGTCAGTATAGAGGTACAACCGGTCACTGGGCCCCAGATGCAGGGTGTTCTCCCGGTAGCGCACCCCCTCCATGCCGGCCAGCACGAAGCCGGGGCGGCTCTTGAGCCACTCAAACTGGCCACCCGCCCGCTTGAGCAGGGGCGGGTTGTGGCCGGCGTTCACATAGGTGAACTTGCCGGTGCTGATCTGCAGAATGCCCATCCAGGCGGTGACGAACAAGCCGGCGTCATTGCCCTCGCACAGTTGCTCATTGGTTTGGGTGAATACCGCTCCAGGGTTCTCCTTGTTTTGAGCGTGGTTCTTGATCAGGGTCTTGGCAATCACCATAAACAAAGCGGCAGGCACACCCTTGCCCGACACGTCGGCGATGACCACTGCCAGGTGGTCGTCATCCACCAGGAAGAAGTCGTAAAAATCACCCCCCACCTCCTTGGCCGGGTTCATGGTGGCGTAGATGTCAAACTCCGTGCGCTCGGGGAAGGCAGGGAAGATCCGGGGCAGCATGTCCGCCTGGATCTGGGTGGCCACGTTCAACTCCGCGCCGATGCGCTCCTTCTCTGCAGTGACGGTGGTCAGGTCCTGGATGTACTCATTGATTTCCAGCTCCATGGTCTTGATGGCTTCAGACAGGGCCTGAATCTCATCACCGGTGTGAATGTTCAGTTGGGAGATGGCAGAGCGCTCTTCGCTACTTCCGCCGGATACCGTGCGGCGAGGGGCGGTAGAGGTGCTGTTTCCCTCGCTGGTGCGCCGGTCAGACACATACTGCAGGGCGGCCCGGGCTACCTGGTTGATGGGATTGACCACAAAGCGATTGACCAGCAGCACCAGGACAATGCAGGCGGCGATCATGGCCAGCAGGATCGCGATCAGGACGACCCGCAAGAACTCCATCCGGTCCGCCATCACATCGTTCATGGAGATATCGACGCACATCACCGCATAACCATGGCCGGAATCATCCCGCATCCATACCATTGAGGAACATAGCCACCCGTAGCTGTCCGTATTGCTGATGTAGACCAGTGCGTCATCCTCTTGCGCCATTGGCTGGACCAAGGGGTCTACATGACCAAACTCCATCTCCGGGTCGGTATCCATAATGGTGCAGGTCTCAGTTTCACGCATCTCTAAAATATAGATGCAGTCCACGTTGTTGGCCGACTGAATCCGCCGGAGAATGTCCAATTGCTTGTCATACTCGTCGTCCTGTGTCAGTGTTTGGACATACTGTTGTATCTTCTCTTCATCTACCATTTCAGACGCTGTGTACGCTAGGTCGGTGGCCAGGGTCATGTAGTGTTCATCCATCGTGTCGGCATAGGTGTGGTAAGACAATGCGACCGCGGTCGCACTGATGATCACGCTCATACAAATGATTCCTAGCACCGCTTTCATACGCAGTGATATCTTCATGGCTCTCTCCTCCCTCAAACAAACTTATTTACGCCAAATCAAGGCCCAGCCATCCGGGCACATCTAAGACGAAATTCCAGCAGCAGCCTCTCGGTACACCTTCCTCAAGGGAATCTGCTGGACACTCCACCACCAACGCTGATACACCGTAGTGCGCGCACAGCGTCGGAACCAGAGATTCTAGCTCTTTCAGCGGCAAGGTGGTCTCCCGTATGGAAAGGGTCTCTTTCTGCTTCGACCCAAACAAGAGATACCGGTTTCCCTGCCAGCACAACACATGGGCAAATCCACCGCAGATTCTTTGCTCCTCCAGGGCGTAGGCCACCGCCTCCATGTCCCAAGTGACGGAACCTGGTCCCCGGAAGAACGAATTCCGCAGAAAGAGGTATTCCTCCGCACCTACCTGAGAAAGTTCCACCCCAGACACCGGCGCTCCCACCGGAATAAACCGGTGAAATTGGTGAAAAAAGGCGGGGAAAAAGCCTCGCTCCATATAGTATTTTTCCACTCCGGGACGAGGCAGGACAAAAAACACCGCCCCCTCCTGCCGGCAGTAGTCCTCTGCGGAGCGCAGGATCTCAGCGCAGATACCGCGGCGCTGAAATTCAGGGCAAACGCCCACCGCATATCCGTAGTAGGCCGGGCGTCCTCCAAGGGTGCAGGGCAGCAGGTAAGCGGCCCCTACCGGCTCCTCCCCCTCCAGCCAAACAAAGCAGCGGCAGGAGGAAAAGCGCCTCTCCATAAAAAAGCGGATGTATTCCGGGCTGTCGCCGAAGCAGGCCTCCCAGATCCGGCTCAGGGCGGGGATCATCTGCGGGGTCCCTTGCGCAATCACAAGATCATCCTCTCAAATACGTACCAGCAGGGTATTGAATCCCTGGAAGTGACGGTAATAGAACTCCTTGGCTTTTTCCTTCACCATGAGCACGCCCATGCTGTCCATGGCCATCTCCTCGCTGTCCGCCTCGGAGATCTTGTTGGTGTGCAGGGAGAAGGGATCGAAGGCCATGGCGTTGTCCCGGATGTGAAGGTCAAAGACCCCCGGCTCCGACTGAAACAGCGTGATCTGGATGTAGATTCCGCTGCGGCCGGATTCCCGGGCGTGGGCAAAAATGGCCTGGCTCATTTCCTCCACCGCCATGGTGACGAAAAAGGTCTGCTGCATTTTGGCCCCCTGCATGGCACAGAATTCCTCACACTCCTCCAGCAGCCCGGACAGCTCCTGGTTGTCCTGCTGAAGCATGCGGTGGAAGATGGGAGCCTCTTCCAGATCGGCGAACTGCCGCCGCTTCCGGCCATTGGCCACCATTTGCCATACCCCTACGATGGCCAGGGAGAGACCTTCTGTGGCGGGATAGACCAGCCAGAAAAAGGTCAGCGGCCCCATGGCCAGGGGCACGGCAAAGGCCAGATACACCGCAAAGGAGCGCAGGAACGTGAGCACCATGGTCTGGGATTCCTTTCCGATGGCCTGCCAGTAGGCCGACAGCAGCATGCTGGCGCCTACGCCTACACCGCCCACGCAGTACAGCCGCAGGGCCAGGGCGCCCATGCCCACCATCTCCTGGGACAGGCCGAACAGCCGGGCCACCTGCGGGGCAAAGAGCGCCACTGCCGCCAGCAGCACAAACCCCAGAGCTCCCCCCCACTTCAGCCCCAGGCGCAGCGTGTCCCGCTCCGCCTGCCGGTTGCGCTCCCCGTGAAAGGTGGCTGCCAGAGGCTGAATGGTGGCGGCCACACCGTCGAACAGGCCCACCACCAGGTAGGAGATGTTCAGCACCACGTTGAACACCGCCAGTCCACTCTCTCCGTGGCGGCTGATCAGCAGGTTATTGATGATCAGGAAGAACAAAAACTGCCAAATGTATTGGGAGGAGCTGGAAAAACCGGTGCGGTAGCACTGGAACATCACCTTGAAGTCGGGCCGGTTCAGCCGCAGGCTGAGGATATTGGCCTTCCGGAAGAAGTGGGGCAGGTAGATCAGCACTGCCGCGCCCACCCCCACGATGGTGGAGTATACCGCGCCGTTGATGCCCATGCCAAAGCCCAGCACGAACACAAAGGACAGCCCCACGTCCAGCAGGTTGGATACCGCCAGACCTACGCTGGCCCGGCACTCCCCATCGTCGCAGCGCAGGAAGTAGTAGAAGATCATGTTCAGGAAAAACAGCGGCGCGGCGGCCAGCAGGCGCACGGCATAGGATTTGGTCATCTCGTAGACCTCTCCCTGGCCGGGATCGGCTCCCAGAAGGAGAATCAGGGGCTCCACAAACAGTTCCCCCAGAATAGCCAGGGCCACGCTTACCATCAGCGCCAGCAGCAGCATCTGGCGGAACACGTTCACCGCCTGCTTGACCTTGCCGCTGCCCATCAACTGGGCAAAAGTCACTGAGCCGCCTACAGCCATGCCCAGGTGCAGCACGTTGAACACCATGTAGATGGGAGATACCAGGCTGATGGCGGCCAGAGCCGATTCGCCCATCACCATGCCCACGCATAGAGAATCGGCCAGATTGGCCAGCCCCAGGCACACCGAGGCAGCTACCGCCGGGAAGAAAAAGCGGTAGAATATCTTCCTTGTAAAATTGCCTTCTCTCATATCAGAAATCCCTTCCAGAGTGGGATCATGTGGTCCGGCACGGACTCCTCCTTGTTTGTCCGCAGTCCCGGAATGTCCAGGTCCTCCTCCTGATTGATCCAAAGCACCTCCGGGGGCAGGCGTCGGTAAAGCTCCCACTTCAGGTAGCTGTCAATGCGGGGTATCAGCGTCTTTGTGGCGTGCAGGTCGAAGATCCCCGGGGCGATTACAGAGCCGAAGGCCATGGCCTTCGGGCCCTCCTCATCGGAGAGCAGAATGCCCTGTAGGCCCAACTGCTCAAAAAAGTCCATTCCAGTCATGATCACCTCGCCGTCGCCCGCCGTCTCCCGACCGGCCTCCCATTGCCGGATCACCTGCTCCGCTGCCTTCCGGCAGTTTGCGTGCAAGGGGGTCACCGTCCAGTCGAATCGCTTCTGAGCCTTGTGTACCTTGGCCCGCAGGTTGCGGAAGGATTTGCCCGGCAGTTCCTCCTGGTTCTGGCGGCTGCAGATGTACTCCCAGTCTCCTCGGGCCTCCTCAAAGCGGAATCGGCCTGGAAACTGATCCTGCAGGAAGTCCAGATCCTCCCGGCGTATGTAATGCAGGGAGAAATCAGGACAGTCCAGTCCCGCCTGCACGAAGCGGAGCTGGGCCTCCCGGCTGCCGCAGGGGTAGAACCAGGCGTTTTTTCCTCGCTGAAAAAAATGGACAAAAAAAGCATGGTCCTCCAGGCAGACAGACAGGCCCATCCGGCCCTGCCACAAAAACAGGGAGACAAAGGAGTGAGCACTGGTGATATGTCCGGCTTCCGCACGAATCGAATCGATGACCGGCTGATCCTCCAGTCGGACTGGCCGACAGCGCTGCTGTATGTGATCTAACATAAATGCTCCCTTGACTGATTACTCGATCGTCAGAATATCCACGAAGCCAGTCACTTCAAAGACTTCCATGATGGTGTCGTTCACGTGGCGCACCACCATTTTCCCCTGCTTGTTCATTCGCTTTTGAGCGGCCAGGATCACCCGCAGTCCCGCCGAGGAGAGATAGGCCAGCTTTTCCAGATCCAGCGTCAACTGTGTGACGCCGTCCAAGGATGCGGATAATTCCGCCTCCAACTGGGGAGAGGTGGTGGTGTCCAGCCGGCCCTCCAGGAATAGGGTGAGTGCGCTATGATCCTGCGTTTTTGTAATGGTCATTTCGTGTTACCTCGTTTCTCAGATTTTTTTGACCAGGGTCAGGAGATTCTGCCCGTTCTCATATGTATAGTCCATTTCATCCATGGAGCGCTTGACCATCAGGATGCCCAGACCGCCGATCTGCCGGTCCTCTGCGGAGAGCGTGATGTCCGCGTCCCGCTTTGCCAGAGGATTGAAGGGCACGCCGCTGTCCACAAACTGCAGCGTGATTCGAAGGGGCCCCCGATCCACCTGACAGCGGATCAGCACCCACCCCGGCTGGTCCGGGGGATAGGCGTAGCGGGCGATGTTCACAAAGATTTCTTCCACCGCCACATCCAACTGTGCCCTGACTCGCTCGGAGTAGGGGAAGTCCTTCAGTTGGTCCAGCACAAAGATCTGCACGGGTTCCAATTGGTCCAGAACCGCTGGGAAACGTTTTTCTGTCATACGTGTTATCTCCTCATCTGCTGCTTCAGCCCGCTGCGGTCGGAGGTGCCTGCCTCCAGATGCCGGGTCACGGTGATGATATCCATGCCGTCCATGGCTTCAAAGGTCACACGCTGGGTGTTTTTCCGGATGTAGGCCGCCGCCCGGGCGGACACTTCGCCTCGGGTGCGCTCCAGGGGATTCCTCCCCCCCATAGGGCCCTTCACCTGGAGCAACACGGTTCCCGTCTCCTCTGTCACGGCGCACTGGGCCAGAAACCGGGCGTCGGACTCCGCCTGGCTGCAGCACAGGATGAACAGTTCGTCGGCCAGTACCGCCATCTCGGCAATTTGCTGCCGGGTAAAACCGTTGGCACCCAACTGTCCCCGGAGAAAGTCCAAAAGCCGCCGCTCTCCCTCCTGCCCGGCGGGCAGGACGCAGTGGGCCATGGCCCGGTCTCTCCGGCGGTACTCCAGGGCCAGCATGGCATAGCTGTCCACCTGGACCTGATGGGAATAGGCCCCTGCCGCGTCCCGCACAAACGCCAACTGCCGTGCAACCCCTTGGGCCCGGCTTTGGCTGAGGTTCAGCGTTGCCCGCAGTTGGTCCTCGGCGAAGGGCTTACCCCGCTCATTCCGGATCTCTCCCAGGGCCCGGGTGTGGAAGAACATCCGGTCGCCCTGCCGCAACTCCAGCTCCAGCACCTGGTAGACCACGTTTTCGTTTTGGCCCAGGGGAGCATAGGGCGGGGCCTGCACCCACTCGTACCGGTCCTGGCTGCGCATGAGCAGGGGCACCTCCTGTCCGGCGTTGATGCAGGAGAATTTCCCCGTCATCCCGTCCAGCACACCCACCAGGGCGTGGAGGACGAAGGCACCGCTCATCTCGTGGAGCTGGCTGTTGGCGGCGGTCATGGACGCGGCCAGAGATGCTCCTGAGCGCAGTTGGCTCTTGATGGCCGTCTGGGCCATGACGGTGTAGAGGGCCTGGGGAATTCCCTCACCGGGCACCGCACCGATCACCACGCACAGCCGGTCCTGGTCCAGCATGAAATAGTCGTAAAAGTCGTATTCCACCTCCCGGCCCCGGCACAGCAGGCCGTGCACGTCAAACTCATAGCCCTGCTCCCGTTGGGGCAGCTCCTTGGGCAGCATGGAGCGGTTGAGCTCGTTGGCCAACTGCAGCTCGATCTCCAGCTTTTGCTCCCGCACCGCCAGCTCCTTCTGCTCGAAGTTGTTTAGGTCGATCTCCACCAGCATCATTCGGAAGGCGTCGGACAACGTGCGCAGCTCGTCGTGGCTCTTGATCTTCACCTTGGTAAAGGGAGATTGATTTTCCCCGCCCTCATAGTCCTGGGCTGCCTTGGTCAAAAGGCGGATGGGCTGGATAAGAATGCGCCGGATCACCAGCATGAAGGCCGCAATCAGCACCGCCGCCAGACAGGCCAGCAGCACGCCTATGCTTACCAGGAAGCTTTGCTCGTTGGCCATTGCCTGGTCCATCTCCAGCTCCACCACCACATAGGAGGACACAGCGCCTCCCGTCTGGTAGACCGGAGCGGCGGCCAGCATCCGCCAGCCCAGGGCCTGGTCCCGCCACAGGACAGGCTCCAACTGTCCGTCCTCCAGCAACGCCTCCAGGGTGGCAGGTTCCAGCCCCTCTGGATTCCAAAGGTCACCCGGCGCCAGCAGATGCTCCTCCCGCCGGTCACCGGCGCACAGCAGGATCTCCAGCCCATCCTCCAGGGGATGGACCGTGGCGGCAAAGGACACGCCGTCCTGGTCTGCCGCCGCCGACAGGGCCTGCTGGAGAGCACTGCCGCCTGCCATGTCCTCCGCCTGCGCCTGATCGGCCAGCTCCTGGGCCAGCGCGTGGCCTTGCTGCCCATACAGCGCCCGGGTATCCCGCAGATAGGTGCGGTAGCTCATGGCCAGGGCGGCAGCGCAGAGGATCAGGCTCATGACCAGTACCATGAGCAGCAGCTTTCTTCCCAATGTAAAGCGTGTATTCCGTTTCAAGGACGGTCCACCTCGTTTCTGCCTCTGCAAACCGGGAGGCAAGTTACTCGTCCAGCAGGTCTGCGTACTCCCGCAGATCTTCCCGGACCACGACGATCTCATTTTTCTTCAGCTCGCCCACCGCCGCCCGCAGCAACTGGGACATGCCGATGGGCTGGCCCTCCAGGGCCGCCAGGAAGGCGGCGGAGAGGACGATGTTTTTGATGTGGCCGCCGGAGAGCTCGAACTTCTCTGCCAGGAAGGCCCAGTCCACGTCGTCGGACATCGGAGCCTTCTGGGGGATGGTGCGGCGGTAGATCTCTTCCCGCATGGCCGGGTCGGGGAAGGGGAAGTGGACCACGTAGGTGATGCGGCGCATGAAGGCCGCGTCGATATTGCCGATCAGGTTGGTGGCCATGATGCACACCCCGTCATGCTCCTCGATCTGCTGGAGCAGATAGGCCACTTCTACATTGGCGTTGCGGTCGTGGGCGTCCTTCACCTCGCTGCGCTTGCCGAAGATGGCGTCACACTCGTCAAAGAACAGGATGCAGTTGGACTTTTTTGCCTCGGAGAACACCGCCTGGAGGTTTTTCTCCGTCTCACCGATGTACTTGCTGACGATCTGGGAAATGTTGATTTTGTACATCTCCATGTTCAGCTCATTGGCAATGACCTGGGCGCACATGGTCTTGCCGGTGCCGGGGGCGCCGGCAAAGAGAATGGAGAGACCCCGGCCGTAGGTCACCTTCCGGTCAAAGCCCCAGTCGCTGTATACCTTATGGCGGAACTTGATGTGGCTGCATGCGTGCTGCAAAAGCCGCTTCTGGGCCTGGGGCATCACCACGTCGTCCCAGCCGAAGGCGGGGCGCACCGGCGTGGCCAGATCCCCCAGTTTATGGACCACCTGGTGGTAGCAGCACTGATGCATTTCCCGGCTGGAGATGGCCGTCTGGCTATCCAGACGGGCCAGCCCTACCGCCTGACGGCAGGCCAGCTCCACCTGCCGGGGGGAGAAGCGGAACTTGGAGGCCAGCTCCTCCACCGTCAGACCGTCTTTCAGAAGGGTGCTTCCCAGAAAGGCCCGGAAGAGAGCGATCCGCTCGTTCTCGGTGGTGTCCGGCAGCTCCAGTTCCACCGTCAAACGGCGCAGGCGGGCCCGGATGGGAAGCTGGGAGAGAAAGAACACCTTCTCATGGGCGGGCTCCAGGTCCAGAATCGACTGGAGAAGCCTTTCCTCCGGTGGCAGGAGCTTACCATCGCCGTCCCGACCCTCCATATGGCCACAGCAAAGACAGGCGCCGGTCAGCCGGGCCACCAGTACACCCTCCTGGACCCGCTCCTCCGGGCAGTCACAGTCCAGAGAGAGGAAGACACACCGCTGGCCGGTTCGGGCCATCAGATGCTCCACCTGGAAGCGCTTGCCCGCACCCGGACCGCCGGTAAGGCAGATGACCCGCTGTCCCGGTTCCTGGAACAGCGCTTCCAGCCGCCGGGCCACCTGCTGACCGATGACCAGGGGGCCGGAGGGCTGCTCCGACGCTCCGTCCAACAGCCGCAGGCCGGGCAGGGGAGCCACCGTGCCGGTGCTGAGGAACTCCAGCACCGCGGGACACAGGACCAGTTGCCCTGCCGACAGCCGCTCCCGGTCAAAGAGGCTGGTAAACGGATCCCGCCGGGCGAAACGGGAGAGGTACTCCTCCATGGTATGGCCCAGGGGGAGAAAGAGCTGTACCGCCAGGGCCGGGGAGGGAGCTTTTCGGGTGATGTCGTCCTGGAGATAAGCAAAGAGCTTTTCGTACTTCTGGTCCAGCACCCCGGCGTAGGCCAGCACGACACAGCTCTGCTCAAACTCGTCCAGACCGCAGCGCTGGATGAGCCGGAGAAGGGGGAAGTCTGCTTGGGTGCGGGCCAATCTGGCCTGGATAGCGGTGCCGGAGGATTCCAACTGGGCGATTTCCTCTCCATCCAGATGGGCCGCCAGACCCAGTTGAGCCGCTTTGGCCAAATTGTGCTCAAATTCCTCCCGGCTGACCACCAGGCCCATCATGTTCCGCATATCGTTTTTCGGGCCCAACCACTGGTGGTGCTTGTAGAAAAAGTACAGCCGCAGATCCAGCCAGGCAAACAGGTCAGCCATCAGGTCCCACTGGCTTGCATAGCCCCGGTTGATTTTTTCATAGGCTACATCCCGCAGGTCATATTCCTCCATGGTTCGACCTCCTTTCCCATAGAAGTCTGGCCATCAAGGCACCTTCACGGTCATGGCCGGGGTGAAGCTCACCTGGATGACGCCTCCGTAGGAGCACATGAGCTTGCTGGTATTGTTCAGCAACGGGCGCTTGCATACCAGCACTGTGGGGCAGCCGGGCACCCAGCTCATGGTGGCGGGTACGCAGGGCATGGGGGTGAGTACCCCCATGGCCGCCGCGGTGGCCGCAGCCACCGTTGGGTTGGCGGGGTTGGAGCACATGCCGAAGGTGGGCACATTGGTCATGGGGGCTCCGTCCAGAATGGTGGCCGCGGGCATCTTGCACATGGTCACCGTCTGCTGACTGGTCACGGTAATGGTGGCGGGCGCTGCACCGAAGGGGCAGGTGCATACCGCCGTTTGAACAACTGGATTTGCCATACGCGCTCTCCTTGTATCATGGATTTACAGCCAGGCTCACAGATGGATGGTCTGATGGTTGATTCCCCGCTCCAGAGGCAGACTGGCCAGAAGTCCCTCCGCTTCCGAGTAGACCTCCAGAGTGCAGGGGATCTGAAACACGGCGGACAGCCGTCCATTACCGTCCGTATGATAGCGCTGGGCGGGCAGAAGGGGACGGCTCCGGCTGTGACTGTGGAGCAGGGGAGCGGTCAGTGTGACCAGTTCCTCCTCCAGGCCTCGCAGGAAAACGATCTCGCTGTCTCCGCCGTCGGCGATAAGATAGGCTCCCGAAGGGACAGCGGCCTGGGGGCCCTTGCAGTACAGGCGGAACCGTTCTGTCCCCGTCTCCGCCTTGGCCTGGGCGATCTTCAGATCCCACTGGGCGGGGGCGGCCAGCCAGAGCTGCCGCCCGGCGGCAGGAATGCCCTTCTCCGTCACAGTGAGTTCCAACCGGGTGACCTCCTCCCGGAAGGGATAGTGCGTTCCCGGCTTCATGGTGACCTCCAGCTCCAGGGTGCCAGGACCGGCCTGAAAGTCCACCCACTCTTCCTGGTAGCCGTGGCTCCGCAGGGCCAGCCGGTGTTTTCCCTCGGTCAGGTTCAGCAGCACCAGATATCCATCCGGCTTGGCCAGAGGCCGCACTGGGGCGCCATCCAGCATGCACAGCAGGGCGGAGACCTCCAGCGGCCGGCCTGTGTAGCCGTCCCGGATATGAAAGACGGTGCTGGCGTGGAAGGTGATCATCGTCCCACACCTCCCGGCTTCTGCTGCGTGTCGATGGACACATCGGTGACCCGGGTGAAGCGGCGCTCCCGCTTGGAGTCGATCTCCACCCCGGTCAGCAGCACCACGAAGGACAGCTTGTAGGCGGTGGAGGTGTTGTTCCAGATCTTCAGAAGCTGGTCCTGGGTGGTTTTCTCCAGGACTACGTGGATCCGGGCATTTTGCTCCGCCAGAGAGCCGGTCAGGTACTGTTGGTCAATGACCGGGTGGTCTCGGAGCACCTGGAGGGCCGCCCCCACCATGCGGTACTGGTCGGCTTCCTTCAACTGGGCCGGGGCCTTGGAGTGGGCGGTGACCAGAAAGCGCAGGTTATACCGGGTGGGTCGGATGCGCTCCACCTCCCGGCTCGCCTGGTAATAGCCGCTCTGGGCTCCCTGGGTGTCCTCCTCCACCTGGTAGAGATAGAGGGTGAGCTGGTTGTTTTCGCTCTCGTGGGGAGAGCACAGGGCGATCAGCTCCCGATTGCCGATGGGCTCCGGGGTCAGATTGTCCCGGAGCAGCTCCACCAGGGCGCTGCCTGCCTCCACCAGTGCGGTATAGTCCGCCATTGCGCCGTCTCCTTTCTCTCAGCCACCGGCCACCGTCCCGGATTGGGACGGGGCGGTTCCCGCAGTTGTCTGGGTTTCCTGTTCCTCTGCAATGGCCTGAGCAGCTTCCTCCTCCCGCTGGGCCCGGTCATCCTGGACCGCCGCCTCTGCCCGGAGCAGCTCGCTTTGGAACAGGGTGGCAAAAGTGTCCGCCATCCAATCGTATTCGCTGGCCAGCCAGCCGCCGGAGAGAGTATTGAGGGCGTTGACCTGGTGGGCGAAGGTGCCCGCGGCCTGGTACAGCGCAGCGGCCGCTTCGTCCCGGGCGCACTGGGCGTCATACAGGGCGCTCTTGTCCACGGTTCCCCTGGCGTAGGCCTGGGTCATCTCTTCCGCCTTGGCGGCGGCGGATTCCGCCGCGGACCGGGCGGAGCGGATGGATTCATAGGACAACCCCAGCTCCAGTACAGCCGATTTGATCTCTCGTTCCAGGGCAGCCTCATCCACCTCCTGCTGGCCGGCGGCCACGCCCTGGGCGTAGTCCAGGGCCGCGTCATACAGGGCAGAGACGTTCAGCTCCACCGGATCGAAGGTGAGAAGCACCGCCTCCAGGTCGTAGTCGTGGGGGTCCAGTTTGCTCAGCTCCTGGACAGTGAGAGCGGCTTGCTCCCGGGCCGTCCGGTACTGGGCCAGCCGCCGGTCCAGACTGTCCAGGTCGGCCTGAGCCGCGTCTGCGGCTTCCTGAGTTCCCTCACCCCGCTGCAGCTTGCTCTGTGCCTCCGCCACCTCCTGCTGGAGAAGGGACTGGCTGGCTTCCAGACAGGCGGCCATCTGTCCGTATACATAGCAGTCGATCAGGGCGTCCATCAGATCCTCACCGTCCTGGGCGGTGAGCATCAGCCCCAACAGCCGCGCCACATCCTCCTGGTCGGCTTCACTCTGCCCGCCGCCGGAGAAGCCACCCACCCCATCCAGGGCGGAGAGCAGTTCCTCCAGCCGTTCCTGTGCCTGAGCGGATGTGGGATCCACCACCAGACCGCCGGCCTGCGTCATATCCCGGCTCCAGTAGAGCTGGCTGGGTGGGTCCTGGGCCTGCACACTGAGCAGGGTACACACATAGTCCCCATAGCGGTACTGCCGCTGGTACCAGTCGCCGTCCACCGCACCGTCCGGCTGGAGGACCGCTCCCTGGTACAGGGTCTCCTGGGGCGTCTCCTCCCGGTTCAGAAGAGCCCAGCGGGCGGCCTGGCTGCCGCTGGCCCAGGGGAGGAGCGCCGCCCAGACACTGTCCGCCTGGGGGGCGAACCACAGCCGGTAGGCCTGGGCTTCCGCATCCTCCTGCTGGTAGCTGCAAAGGGCCGTCAGGCCAATGGTATCGTTTTCCACCAGAAAGCCGCCGCTGCTGTCGGATTCGGTAAGCGGTGCTTCTCCGAAGGCCTCCCGCAGTTCGCTGGCGGTCAGGCTCAGCAGCCAGGCCCCGTCCAGGGTGCCCTGGTCGAATTCGCCGGTGTAGACCACCTTGCCGTTTTCGGCATAGAGGGTGCCGAAGCCGTCGGGGGTCAGATCGTCCGCGCTGCCGTCGTACCAGAGTTTGCCTTCCTGGTACCACTGGATGGCGCCGTTGGATACCCCGGCGGTGAATTCCGTCCGGATGGTGCTGCCGTCCTCCAGATAGACGGTACCGCTTCCATCGTACAGACCCTCCGAAAAAGAGCCCTTGTAGCGCACCTGGCCGTTCTCACTGTATTCGGTGCCCTCACCCTCGTACAGGCCTGCGGCAAAGGAGCCGGCATAGGCCCGCTGTCCGTTGGGGTAGTATGCGATCCCCTCTCCTTCATAGAGACCGTCCACAAAGGCACCCTGATAGCATTTGGCCCCGCCGTCATAGGCCGCGCCCATGCCGTTGGCAAGGCCTCCGGCGAACTGGCCTTCGTAGACCAGTACACCCGCCGCATAGAGGCTGCCCTCGCCGCTGCGCACGCCGTCCACAAAATTTCCCTCGTAGAGCAGCAGGCCGTCCTGGTCATATTCCCTGCCCTTGCCCTGGAGCAGGCCCTCCTCCAGGGTGCCCTGGTACATGGGGGTTTCCTTTTCCGGGTCATAGTAGACGATCACCCGCCCGGACCAGTTGTCCAGCTTCTCATCCTCCTGGTAGAACTTGGCGGTGAAGAAGTGGCTGAGCAGAAAGGGCCAGACCACAAAGTAGACCAGCAGGACCGCCAGCACCAGGCCTACCGCCAGAAAGATCAGAAAGGACTTGGAGATAAACAGCCGCTGAGTTTCAATATAGTCCTCCCGCTTGGTGGGCTTCTTCACCGCCGCTGCCGCCCCCTGGAAGGAGGTGGTGGCGACCTTGGTGGCCTGGCGGGAGAAATTGGTGATGCGGCGCAGATAGGACCAGGCCCCCACCAGCTTCCGGGTGAAAAAGGCCCGGATGGTGCGGAAGAAAATCCCCAAGGAATTGGTCAGTTGTCGCAGCAGATAGCTCAGCAAAGGAAGTCCCCCTATTATGGTCTCATGGGCTCAGCGCCCGAATATGCCCAGTTGGTTCAACAGATAGATGCCCACGCAGGCGGCCACGATCACCACCGC
>ULXJ01064860.1_pt1 | contig 16246 bp, 15 predicted proteins | sample 1960981 | NCBI WGS metagenome assembly ULXJ01 (sample SAMEA4835830, study PRJEB28245) | human gut metagenome | biome: gut microbiome; material: fecal sample | place: Denmark | collected 2008 | reverse complement strand
TCTTGTCGTCGGACATCCGGCTCTCCGTGGTCTGCGGAGCGAATGCGCCGGTCCTGAGCGGACTGGATGTCTCCCCGGAAACGCCGCTGGTATATCTGGAGCGGAACTTCACCCGGAATGGGTGCGTTCTGGGCATCAACCGCGCCTGGTTTCCCGAAAAACTGGTTCCAAAAATGGCCCAATTGGGGTTGATCGAAGACAGCATCACCACAACATTGCAGACACGCTACCGGCTCCAGTTCCATTCGGTGGAAAACTATATCGAGTCCGTGGCTCTGGATGCCTCCACCGCCCATCAGCTCCAGGCGGCGTCCGCATCCCCGGCCTTGAAAATCAGCTCTGTATACACCATCGCCGGAGGGACTCCCATCGAATACGCCATCACCGTCTGGAACGGCAGCGGTACACAGTTCCACGTGATGATCGCGCCCGGCGGAAAATAACGGAAAAATGAGACTGTCAATAAACCCGAATCATTCGCGCAACGGGAAGGAATAGAGTTACGAGAGGAACCCAGGAAGGGTTCCTTTCATTTTCATTCATTCGTTTTTCAGAACTTCAGAAAGTTCTGAAAACGTGCTCTGTCTGGAGAAAAGGCTTTTTCGACAGGCTGCGATGTAATGTGCTTTGAGCGCATTACATCTTTTTTGCAGATGTCAGTCGCTCATCAGCTTGACAAAGTATTCCCGCGGTCTGGGACCGTCGAACTCCAGGAAGTAGATCCCCTGGGAATGGCCCAACAGCAGCTTGCCCTCATGAATGGGAATGGAAAAATTCACGCCGATCAGGGAGGATTTCACATGTCCCGCCGCGTCCTGTGGAGTGTCGTGCTGGTGCTTGAAATCGATCCGCGTGGGAATCAGGCGGCAGATCTCATCCTGCAAGTCCAGAAAACCGTTGGGGTCCCAGAAGGATGTGATGGTCAGCCCGGCCGTGGTGTGGGGGGTGCAGATGGTGCACAGGCCCTCCTGAATGCCGCTGCTCTCCACATAAGCCTTGATATCGTCCGTCAGAGGGACGACATCCCGCTCAACTGTATTGATTTTGAAATTTTTCAGCATAACATCGCTCCCTTTCAATCCAGCACCATGTCGCTGACTTTGATGCCGGCACCGTGGTCCGCAAAGGCCCAGTTGTCCCTGCACCCTCTGCCGTAGGTCTCGCCGATCATGGCGCTGATATAGCCATTCAGCAGGGCACAAGGGGCAAAGCCCGTCAGGGCCGCGGAGAGATCATAGGCAGTTCCGGGAACACGGATGATATCGGGGCAATCCTGCCGGAAACAGTCCGGCTCGTCGGTAATCACCACCGTGGGGCGTTTCATATCCACTGCGGCATGGTGGACCATCTCCTGCGTGCGCCGCAGCCCGCGGTTGCGCCCGGTGCAGACCACAACGGTCCCGATCCCGGACACATTCCGCATGAAGAAGTTCAGGTGCAGCCACTCCTCGGCGTTGATGCACATGGCGTATTTTCCAGTGGCCTCAAACGCCTTGGCGTGACCGTACCAGGCGGCTGCGTAATCCATGCCGGCACCCACGTAATCATAGGCTTCAAAGTCTTTCCAGCTCTGCGCAACCGCAAGGCACTTGGCATCCATATCCGGCAGCAGGGCATCCAGTTGATCCGCCTGCGCCAGCAGATCTTTCCGATAGGCGTTGGCCTGGTCCATCGTATATCTGCCCCGGACCTCACCGATCCGAATAGCCAGCAAAATCAGCGACAGAACGGAAACCATGTAGGAGCGGACGCCCGGGGCGCTTTCAAAGGGGGGAATCTCCAGATCCATCACTCGAGAAGCGCTCTTTGCCAGGAGGGAATCCCGGTTCCCCGTCACCGCCAGTGCGAATGCCCCGGCTCTGACAGCCCGCTGGATGGCCTCCCCAACACGGGCTACCCCGCCGGAGTTGCTGACCGCAATGACGAGCGGATTCAGAGGTGCAAAGCCAAGCTGCTTATCCGCATAATAGCGGCTCAGATCCAGAGCCGGCACGATCTCTGTGGGAATCCCGGTCAACTGCTCAAAGGTATACTTGGTGGCCATGGCCGCGGCGTGAGAATCCCCACATCCGGTCAGAATGATCCGCTGAATCGCGAAGATCTCCTGGAAGGACAAGATCCCCCGAGCCTTTGGCTCCAGATCCTGATACTGCTGCCGCAGCAAATCGGGAAGGCTGAAAACTTGACGCCTCATGGCGTTGTCGAAGCTGTTCATTGACTTTTACTCCTTACTCTCCTGGTGAGCAGCGCTCATCACATCCATAGACCACCGTCCTGTTGCACCCACTGGTTTCATGGCCGGCGCTGCCAGGTAACGAGGTCCCCATCTATTTCCGGCTTGTATTATTGCATTAAATATAATACAAGTCAATTACTTCCTTGCCCACTGCTCTCAATGGGCCGGAGAAGGCCCGGTCTCACCGACTCATTTCAGCTCCCGGGATACCTGCTCCATCACGCCGGAAAAATCGGAAGCCTGGAAAATCGGCATGGAGGCAGAGAACATCAGGTTGATGGGATAGTCGAAATTCTCCGCGTTTCGCCCGCACTCGTCCCGGAACTCCCGCTCCGGGCCGTAGTTGGGAATCCGCTCCTTCATGATTCTGGTATCCGCCATGTAACCAAACAGCTTCTTGCCGAGCTGATAGCCCATGCCACACTCGAAGCTCACGTCATTGCTGGGCTCATACCCGCGAAAATCATTGAGGTTGGCTACAATGATGTCGCAGTCTCTCACATGCTGCTGATACCGGTAAAATTCCACCGCGGCACGCTGATAGGGATTGTCCTCCACAACGTCCGGTTCCTCTCTGGCCCGGTCCAGGGGAGTAAGCACATCGTACCCATATTCCGCGCACACGCGCTTCATCCGGGCATACACCTCTTCGGCATCAGGCGCATACCGCTCGGGGCCGGCCAGATAAACCACCGGCCTTTTCTTTTCAAGGGGCGGCAGCTCCTCTCTCCCGGCTGTATGGATTCCCAGGACAGCGGCCTTGTTCTCCTGCTCGATATCCAGCATCAACAATTGGAGACAGTGGTCAAAAGAGCCTTCCAGGATTTTGCAGGCGCCAAAAATCGCCGTGGCAAACGGAAGGTCCTGATAGGGCAGGATCCGACCGTCGACGTCGTAGACCCCACCGTCCCGTATGGACACGCCCTGGTGTTTCCAGACCATAGGGCGCTTGTCCCGGGTGTATGCGTAGCAGCGAATCCCTCTGGCATACGCCATGCCCAGCTCGTAGATGGAGCCGCCGTCAGGCTCCGCTCCCCGGAACGTCTCCAGATCCACCAGGATGGCGGTGGATTCGTTCATGCACCTTGCGCAGTTCTGAAAGATTTCCCTGGCGTTCTCCCGCAGATCCTCATGGCTCAAATCCAGCGGATGATCGCCGGGCATGGAGACCCCGAAGCCATAATACTCCGCCTTCCGCCTCATGGCGTCCCAGAGGGTATATCCATTGGTATAGAAGCACTCAGGTCCTGCCAGATACAGTTTCTCCCTGGCAAACAGCTTTGCCGCATCGTCGTACATGGTCTGTATTCTCCTTTACCTCAGGCCAATACCAACTGCATCAGCAGCCGCAGGAAACGCACGTGGTCCGCTTTGCGGCCGATGTGGATCACCGGGAGCTGTTCCCAGACAAAATGGTGCCGGGAATCCAGGATCGTCATACCCAGGGTCAGATCGCCCTTGGTCTCAATACCCACATGTCCTTCAAACGTCTCAACCAGAGACGGATCAATGGCATACCCCACTGCCATGCAGTCAATGACGGTACAGTAAGCCTCAAACCCCCGTCCCGCCACAAAGCGGATGGCCTGACGGAGAAACTTCGCCTCTTTTTTATCGCTGGCATCCAGGGCGGCAATATCCTGCTCAGTCAGATTCACATCGAAATGGGTGGCCACATCCAGACCAAGGGCGGTGAATTTCACACCGGAATGATACACGATATCCGCCGCCTCAGGATCCACGAATACGTTCCACTCGCTTTGGGGCGTGTCGCCCGTGGCATTGGAAAAGGCATATTTGTTCAGTCCAAAGGCACCGGAAATGGCAATGATCTCTTTGATCATCACCTTGATCTCCGGCGCTTTTTGCATGGCCATTCCCACATTGCTCAGGGGTCCGGTGCAAACAAGCGTGATCTCACCGGGATTTGCCTTCACCAGGTCGATGATCAGGTCAATCGCGTGCTTCTCACTAGGCGGAGTCACGGGGGCGGGAAGAAAATTCTCCGCCTGTCCGTCCGCTCCATGGGTAAAAGGGTCCTTGGGCCTGGGCCTGACCATCGGTTCAGCCATACCCTTGGCCACCGGGATGTCTGTCCGCCCCAGCATCTCCAAAACCTTGAGCGCATTTACACAGGTGACCTCCGCCGGATAATTGCCATTGACGGTGGTCACCGCCAGGACCTCCAGCGCAGGTGATTTGCAGGCCATGACGATGGCCATGGAATCATCCATGCCCGGATCGCAGTCCAAAATAATTTTCCTCTTGTCCATATATCTCAGTCCCTTTTCGGTTTTTGCTAAATATTTGATAAATTTTTCTCTTTTGCTAAATATATCACGTGTCAGCATGGTTTTCAAGCTAAAATTTTTTCTGTTTTTTTGGCAAAAATCACTACATATCCTCATTTATTTTTAAAAAAGCGACTGGATAGGTTGACCTTTTTCGGTTAAACTGGTCATTTTGCTTGACGTGTCGGTCCGATTGAGGTAAGATAAGTTTTGATAAATTAATTTATCAAGAGAGGGATCCACGTGAAAGTAAAAGTGAAAGACATTGCCCAGGCGGCGGGAGTTTCCACGACCGCCGTGTCTCTGGTTCTCAATGGTAAACCCTCGCGTCTCTCGGAAGCCACCAAGGAAAAAATCATACGGATTGCCAGAGAGCTGGCCTTTCAAAACGAATATTCCCTGCAAAGTGCCTCCCACAAGAAGGTACAGACGCTGGGGCTGATCCTCCCAAGTATCCGGGAACCCTTCTATTTGAGGCTGGCAGAGGAGATCGAGAGGCGGGCTTACAACATGGGCTACACCGTGCTTACCTCCTTTTGTGAGAATGATCTGCGCCGCTGCTGCGCCGCGGTGGAGGGTGTGGCCATGAAAAACGTGGACGGGATCCTTTTTGTGGCACCCTCGACCAGTGAGAAAGATGATCAGCTCACCAAAATACTGAAGGTCCTGCTGCAAAACGCCGTTCCGATGGTTTTGATTGACCGGGCGGTCTACTCTGTCTTCTGTGACTTTGTGACCTCGGACAACAAATACGGCGGCAAGGCGGCGACCCTATATCTGGCGGAGCAGGGACACGAGAAAATCGGATGCCTGTGTGGGCCGCAGAATATCTATACCGCACGCAAACGCTTCCAAGGATACCGGGAAGGGCTTGCCTCCGTCAAGCAAGAATTCCGGGAGGACTGCATCTACTACGGAGACCTTACGGCGGAGAGCGGGAAAGCAGGTGCCGAGCGCCTGTATGAGCGGGGATGCACGGCGATTTTCGTGGCCAATGATCTCATGACGGAGGGGGCTGTTGCGTTTGCCAGAGAGCATGGCCTGTCCATCCCAAAGGAACTGGCAATCGTCGGTTACGACGGTACCGCCTTTGGAGTGCCCTGCGTCCAGCAGAATGTGGCCCTGATTGCCGAAAAAGCTGTGGACCTGGTTTTGGAGCAGATATCAGAGGGTCCGGGAAAAACGCCCTCTCGAAACTTCTATATCACGCCTGTGCTGTCAGGCGCCGACTAACGGAGACTGGTGGAGGCGATTCATTTGGAGCTGAAACACATACAGGAGCGGATCTACGCCGGCGTTTTGGGAAAGCTCATCGGCGTCTATTTGGGACGGCCCGTGGAGGGCTGGTCATATGAACAGATCAGGGATTCTTTCGACCAGCTATTCTATTACGTTCACCGGAAGACCGGCGTTCCGCTCATCGTTGCGGACGATGACATCTCCGGGACGTTCGGCTTCTTCCGCGCGCTGGAGGACCATGGGTATTCGCCGGATTTGTCGGCGAAGGAAATCGGTGAGAGCTGGCTGAACTATATCATTGAGGATAAAACGATTCTGTGGTGGGGCGGGCCCGGGCGCTCAACGGAACACACCGCCTACCTCAACCTGAAAAACGGCATTTCCGCCCCCAGAAGCGGTTCAATTGCTCAGAACGGCCGGGCCGTGGCAGAGCAGATCGGTGCGCAGATTTTCATCGAGGGGTTTGCCATGTGTTATCCGGGCGATCCCGAAAAAACTGTGGATCTGGTAAAAAGGGCGGCATCGGTGAGCCATGATGGAATGGCCGTGGAGGCCGCCTGCCATCTGGCGGCGATGGACGCACTGGCGTTTTCGGAACCACGCCTGGAAGTACTGCTGGATTCCGCCTATCCCTATGTCCACGACGACAGGCTGAAAAAACTCATCACAGATGTGCGGGAGATCTGCTCCCGCACAGACGACTGGCGGGCTGTCCGGGTAGAATTGGACCGCCGGTATGGATATCACCTCTACCCCGGTAGCTGTCATGTGGCGCCCAATCACGCCATGGTCCTGGCCGCTTTGCTGTGCGGACAGGACGACTTTCAAAGGTCGGTCTCCATTGCCGCCTCCGCAGGTTGGGACACGGATTGCAATGCCGGCAACGTTGGAGCCCTCAACGGCATCCGCCTCGGGCTGGCGGGCATCGGCAGTGGCACGGACCTGCGGACGGAGGTGGCTGACCGCCTGCTGGTGATTACGTCCGACGGTGGAGAGGCCGTATCCGATGCGGTCAGGGAGAGCCGGAATATCGTAAGGGGCATGTGCCGCCTCAACAGGCTGCAGCCTCCCCCGGAAAGGCCCAGATTCGCCTTTGAATATCCGGACTCCCTCCAGGGATTCGCCCCATGTCCGCTGTCAGACACTCCCCCTCACATGGTCCGTGTCTCCAATGCCGGCGGCAGCCTTGCCATACACTGTTTTGGCATCGGCCGCGGGGCCGATGCGGCGGTCTCAACGCCTACCTTTGTCGAGCTTTCCGCCGCCGGATCCAATTACCTGTCCACTGCCTCTCCCAGTCTCTATGAGACGCAGACCATCACCGCTCACGCCAGTCTGGAACCCGGTTCCACAGGTCAGGCACAGCTTCAGCTCTACGTAATCTATGATGGAGACGGTGGGCCGGTCCGCAGGGCCTCTCCCCCACAGCCCGTGAGGGAGAAGGCTGGCAAGTACGAATGGACCATCCCCAGTCTGGACGGCTGCGCCATCCTGCGAATGGGCATTGCGGTGGTTTCTGAGTCCCACTTCCATGGGACGGTCCTTGTCCACGACGTGGACTGGAGTGGAGCGCCAAGGCAATTCACACAGACGGGGATCCTGATGCAGACCATCTGGGATACCACGCCCCGGCGTTTCCAGATGTGGACCAGCTCCGCCAGGGGATTTTCCGCGGATATGTCCCACACCTTCTGCATCTCTCACACCGGGGAGAACGGCTTGGCAACGCTGGGAACACGGGATTGGTACGACTACTCTGTGGATTCCGTTCTCACATTCAGTATCCACGACGCCGCGGGGCTGGTCCTGCGGTGCCGGGGGCACCGTCAGTATTACGGACTTCTGTTCAGAGAGGGCCATACTCTGGAGATTGTGGCCGCCAAAGACGGTGTCCGCAGATGCCTGGCGCGGCGGGAATACACCTATCAGCGGGATACCGCCTATCAGGTTGCTTTCTCCTGCAAGGGCAATGTACTCCAGGCTGCTGTCGAGGGGAAGACCGTATTGACCACCGCCGACCCGGAGGCGGCCTATCAAAGCGGCGGCTGCGGCTACCTGATCGACCGGGGGGCCATGCTGGCGGACGGTTTTTCTGTCAGAGCGGTGAACGCGGAGGCGAAACTCCCAGCGGCTGCCCTGTAAAAGCGGAGATCCCCCGGCAACAGGGGAACCTTTCGGAATACGCTCCTTCTCATATCATAGGTTTCTCGTTTGGCGGGATGAAAACAAGCTGGAAGAGGAACCGCAAGGCCACCGGGACCGCTCTGTCATTGACTTTTTCAACTGCTTCCGCTATGCTGGAACCAGAAAATCACACCCAATAGGAAAGGGGCTGTCCCCATGAACAATCTCACCTCGGCGCTGACCGGTGCCCTGGGCAACCTTCCTCTGTCCACCGTCCTCTCTGCGGCGGTGACTCTCCTGGTGTGTCTGGCGGTAGTCCACATTCTGGGCAAACTTCTCCGGCGCCTTCTGGCCCGGACCCGGTTGGATGAGCGCATCCAGCGCTATGCGCTGTCGGGCGCCAAGCTGGTGCTGTATATCGTCACGGTGGTCATCGTGGCAGAGAGTCTGCACATCCCCATGACCTCTCTGGTGGCACTGCTGTCGGTGGGGTCCCTGGGCATCACCCTGGCGGCGGAGGATATTTTAGGCAACGTGGCCGGTGGACTGGTGATCCTCTCCTCCCGTCCCTTCTCCATCGGGGACTTTGTTGAGGTGTCCGGCACCTCTGGCACTGTCCAGGAAATCAGCCTTAACCACACCAAGCTGGTGACACCGGACGGCCATCTGGTGATGCTACCCAACAAGGAGCTGGCCTCCTCCCAGATGACCAACTACACGGTCCTGGGCCGTCGGCGGGTCGTTCAAAAAGTTACCGCCTCCTACGACGCCCCTACGGGCACCGTGAAGAAGGCCTGTATGGCCGCTGTGGCCATGACGGAAAATGTGCTGGAGGACCCGGCCCCGGCGGTATATCTGCTGTCCTACAAAGAGAGTTCCATTGAGTACGGCATCTACTGCTGGGCCACGCCGGAGAACTATTGGCCGGTGTATCTGTCTCTGGGTGAAAACCTGCGCCAGGCCTTCGACGAAGCCGGGGTGGAGATGACCTATGACCACCTGAACGTCCACATTGTAGAGGACCGGACTCGGGGCGACAGGAAAATCCCAGGTTGACAAACAGCTCCGTCCTTTTTATAATAATTGCCAAAGCGATGATGGAGAGGGACGGAGACAGGCGCCCTCAGAGAGCCGGCGGGTGGTGAGAGCCGGCGGCAAGGGTCTCCAGGTCCTATGGCTCCTGAGCCGGGGGTTCGAGGGCGGTACGCCGCCGGTAGGGCTGCTCCGTGAATGCCGCGTCAGTGCAGAGGGGTTGCTGGACCCCATAAGGGGCGCCGGGCTGTGAGGCAGGCGCAATTTGAGTGGTACCGCGGAAGTCGATATCGGCTTTCGTCTCAAAGACAATTTCTTTGGGACGAAAGCCGTTTTTTTCGTTCCAAGACCGGAAAGGAGCACATCATTATGAGTCATCGTATTGAAACGACCTGTGTCCAGGGAGGCTACACCCCCGGCAACGGAGAACCCCGGCAGATCCCCATTGTCCAGTCCACTACTTTCAAGTACGCCACCTCCGAGGACATGGGCAAACTCTTTGACCTGGAGGCCAGCGGCTATTTCTACACCCGCCTCCAGAACCCCACCAACGACTATGTGGCTGCCAAGATCGCCGCTCTGGAGGGGGGCACCGCCGCCATGCTGACCTCCTCCGGCCAGGCCGCCAACTTCTTCGCCCTGTTCAATATTTCCAACTGTGGAGACCATATCGTGGCCTCCTCCAGCATCTACGGCGGTACCTTTAATCTGATCTCCGTCACCATGGCCAAGATGGGCATTGAGACCACCTTCGTCTCTCCGGACTGCACCGAAGAGGAGCTCAACGATGCCTTCCGCCCCAACACCAAGGCCGTCTTTGGCGAGACCATCGCCAATCCGGCCCTGACAGTGCTGGACATTGAGAAATTTGCCAAGGCCGCCCACGCCCATGGCGTGCCTCTGATCGTGGACAACACCTTCCCCACCCCGGTGAACTGCCGGCCTTTTGAATGGGGTGCCGATATCGTCACCCACTCCACCACCAAGTACATGGACGGCCACGGCGTGGCCGTAGGCGGCGCCATCGTAGACAGCGGCAAGTTCGACTGGATGGCCCACGCCGACAAGTTCCCCGGCCTGACCACCCCTGACGACAGCTACCACGGCATCACTTACGCCGAAAAGTTCGGCAAGGAGGGTGCCTTCATCACCAAGTGCACCGCCCAGCTCATGCGGGACCTGGGCTCCATCCAGTCCCCCCAGAATGCCTTCTACCTGAACCTGGGCCTGGAGAGCCTCCACGTCCGCATGGCCCGCCACTGTGAAAACGGCATGGCGGTAGCCCAGTTCCTCCATGATCACCCCAAGGTAGCCCGGGTCATCTACTGCGGTCTGCCTGACGACCCCTACTACGCCCTGGCCCAGAAGTACCTGCCCAATGGCTCCTGCGGCGTGGTATCCTTTGAACTCAAGGGAGGCCGGGCAGCCGCCAGCACCTTCATGCAGCATTTGAAGCTGGCCGCCATTGAAACCCACGTGGCCGATGCCCGGACCTGCTGCCTCAACCCCGCCAGCTCCACCCACCGGCAGATGACCGATGAGCAGTTGGAAGCCGCAGGCATTCCCGCGGGCCTGGTACGGATGAGCTGCGGCCTGGAACACAAACAGGACCTGATCGACGACATCGCCCAGGCCCTGGAGCAGGTGAAGTAACATGCCCATCAAAATTCCCAACCAACTGCCCGCCACCGAGGTTCTGCGGCGGGAGAACATCTTCGTCATGACGGAGACCCGGGCCATCACCCAGGATATCCGCCCATTGCAGATTCTCCTTCTGAACCTGATGCCCACCAAGGTGGATACGGAGACCCAACTGGCCCGGGTGCTGGGCAATACGCCCCTCCAGATCGAGCTGGAGTTGATCGCACCCAAGAGCCATGTGTCCAAGAATACTTCTCAGGCCCATATGCTGGCCTTCTACAAGTCCTTTGACGAGGTCCGCCGCCGCACTTTCGATGGCCTGATTATCACCGGCGCACCGGTGGAGCTGATGGACTTTGAGGAAGTCGACTACTGGCAGGAGCTGTGCGAGATCATGGAGTGGAGCAAGACCCACGTCCACTCCACCCTCCACATCTGCTGGGGCGCCCAGGCGGGGCTGTACTATCACTACGGCATCCCCAAGCGGCAATTGCCTCAGAAGCTCTTTGGCGTGTTCCTCCACACGGTGGAGGACCCCAATTTCATTCTTTTCCGGGGCTTCGACGATCAGTTCTGGGTCCCCCACTCCCGCAACACCACCGTAGACCGGGCCGACATCGAAGCGGTACCGGAGCTGAAAATTCTGGCGGCCTCGCCGGAGGCAGGAGTCTACGCCGTCAAAACCGCTCAGGGCCGTCAGGTGTTCCTGATGGGCCACGCAGAGTACGACCGGGACACCCTTCTCAAGGAATACACCCGGGACCTGGCCTCCGGGGTGGACATCCAGATTCCACGCCACTACTTCCCTGGCGACGACCCCACCAAAAAACCGGTGATGAACTGGCGCTCCTGCGCCCATCTGCTGTATGCCAACTGGCTGAACTACTGCGTCTACCAAACCTCTCCCTATGACATCCGGGACATCCGTCTGGGCGTCCGCACCGACGACTGAAAAATCCGCCGCCTCCCAAAGGGAGGCGGCGGATTCTGATTATCTAATTAGAAATAGAACAGGTCCTCAAACTTCTTATCCAAAGCGATACACAAAATCAGCGCCAGCTTGGCAGTGGGGTTGAACTGCCCCGTCTCGATGGAGCTGATGGTATTCCGGGACACACCTACCAGCTCCGCCAGTTGGGTCTGGGACAGGCCCTTCTCCGCCCTGGCTACCTTCAATCGGTTTTTCAGAATCAACTGATCGTCCATACCGTCACCCCAGGAACAGCACCAAATTGGCCGCCAATACCAGCGTATAGGCCACGGCAGTTACCAGCGCGGGCTTCCGGCGGGTCTTCCAGTACTGGTGGGCCTGCGTGCCGGCCAGATAGGCAAATACGATGGCGGCGTAGTCATAAGCGTGGCCGCCCTGGAGCAGCCGCACCACCGCCAATACGACGCACAACAGCGTCATCAGCATGGCACCGAAGCCGAAAGATACCCCCAGCATCTGCTGCTCCCGCTCATCCAGATCCCCGGCCTGAGCCTGGGCCTGTTTCAATACCTCTTCCCGCTCCATGGTGCGCCTCCTTATCCCGTGATCTGAAAGAATTTTACCAGATTGTACCCCAAAAAGGCAAGGGAGATCAGCAGCGTCACCACGTCGGAGGTGCTCTTCCGCCGGGTCAGCCGGTAGAGCCGGTTGGCCACGCAGGACACCCAGAACATGGCCAGCACGTCCTCATCCGGCAGATGATGAACCCGTTTCCAGACCAGCAGCACGATACCTATCAAAAACACGAAGAGCAGGCTAAAGGACTCTCCCTGGATGCGGACGGTCTTTTCCATCTCGTCGCCGTTTTTGTTCTCCTGCTGGCTGCGAGCCAAAATTTCTTCTTTGCTCAGTAGTTCCTCCATCGTCGGTTCCTCCCGTATTTTCTCAAAAAACGCCGGCCGCCAGGGCCAGGGCTGCCCGGAACAGCCACCACAGAGGACCGCCCCAGGGCAGCACCTCCATCCTCTCCACCACAGCGTCCCAATCCGCCGGAACAGTTGCGCCCAGCAGCGCCAATGCCACCGCCAGAAAAGCCGTGCCCAGCAGAATGGCATGCACCTGCCGCGCCGCAGCCTGGCCGCTCACCGCAACACCTCCAGCACATAACAGGCCAGGAAGCACAGGGACGACACCGCCGCCAGCACCGTGGAGGTCAGGAACACCTGCCGGTGGGATGCCCGGTACTTTCCCCAGGCCTCCAGAGAAATATAGCTCCAGAACATGGCGTGAATGCTGTAAGAGGACTGGTCCGTGATGAAATTGAACACCAGCAGTACGATAAACATGGCGCAGAAGCCCACCACGCCGAATCGGCGGCCCCGGTTCTCCAAAAAGGTATTTCCCTCGTCCTCCTTCTCCGCCCGGCTGCGCTTCAGAATTTCCTCCCGATCCATGCAGATACCTCCTTGCATAGTTTCCTGTTCTTTTTACCAAGTTTACTTTGCATTTAAACCATAGCATATACCAAGTATACTTGTCAATATGGAGATGCAATTTTTTTCAAACGCCAAAAGGGCCGCCCTGTGGGGCGGCCCTTTTCAGGTATTTAACTATGTAGTTCCCACCGGTCAGCGGCCCGCCTCCCGGTCCTCCTCAATCAGCAGCTTCAGGGCCTCCACCGCCACACGGACGGAGGCGCTGGTGTCTTCGCTCATCCTCTGGTCCAGGCCGGCGGCCTCCCGCTCCTGGTTCCACACCACATGGAAGCAGGAGCCGCAGCGGCAGCCCAGAGCCGCCGCCACCACAAACAGGGCGGCGGACTCCATCTCGCTGGCCTTGACGCCCAGCCGCTTCCAGCTCTCCCACTTCTGTTTCAGTTCGTAATAGACCGGAGATGCCTCTGGACTGTGCTGGCCGTAAAAGCTGTCCTTGCACTGCACGATGCCGGTGTGCAGGGGCAGCCCCAGCTCCTGGGTAGTCCGAACCAGGCAGTTGGTGATCTGAAAGTCCGGCACAGCCGGAAACTCGATAGGCGCGTACTCCCGGCTGGTGTGCTCATACCGGATGGCACCGGTAGCCACCACGATATCTCCGGACTGGACCTCCAGGGCGATGCCGCCGCAGGTGCCGGTACGGATGAAGGTGTCGGCACCGCACTTGTGGAGCTCCTCCATGGCAATGGCGGCGGAGGGACCGCCGATGCCCGTGGAGCAGGCGGTGACCTTCTCCCCCAACAGTGTGCCAGTCCAGACGTTGTACTCCCGGTTGCAGGCCACCTGCTTGGCATCATCAAACAGCGCGGCGATGGCGGGAACACGGCCGGGGTCGCCGGGCAAGATGCAGTAACGGCCCACGTCGCCGGAAACGCAGTCGATGTGATACTGTCTCTCCAGTGCTTGCATATCGGTCACCTCTTTCTTTTTTATCCAGTATAGCAGAGGGGGCCGGTCTTTACAAGACCGGCCCCCTCTGTCCGCTGTTATTTCAGCGTCACCACGGTGACGCCGCTCTCCCCCTCGCCGTAAACGCCCAGGCGGAAACTCTTTACCGCCTTGTTCCGGCGCAGGATGTCGTGGACCGCCTTCCGCAGGGCACCGGTGCCCTTGCCGTGGATGATGGTCACGGTCTCCAGCCGGCCCATGACAGCGGCGGAGATAAAGTTTTCCACCACGCTCTCGGCCTCCAGGGTCTCCATGCCCCGGATGTCCAGTTCCCGGGCGGCAGAGGCCCGTAGGGCCCGGTCCGCATTCTGCCGGATGGTGACGGCGGGGGCCTTCTTCCGGGCGGCTCGCTCGTCGTCCTCAATGAGCCGGACTTCGTCGGCTTTGGCCTTCATTTTCAAAATACCGGATTTCAATTGCAGAGAGCCGTCCTTCCCCACCGAGACCACCTCCGCCGGGGTTTTGACACCGGGGATCTCCACCAGATCCCCCGCCCGGATGGGGCGGCTGGGCTTGGGGATGGGCTCCTGCCGGGCATCCCGGTGGGTGACAGCCTCCTCGGCCTCGTTCAGTTTGCGCCGCAGAGCGGCACGGGCCTCGTTGTCATTCAGAGCCCGGTCCGCCTTGGCCTGGGCCTTGCGCATCTCGCTGAGCTCTGAGAACACCTGGTCGGCGGCAGCACGGGCGTCCCGGACGATCCGCTTGGCCTCCGCCTCGCCCCGACTGCGGGCGTTGTCTTTGGCCCGCTCCATCTGCTGCCGGAACTCCCGGGCCTTGCGGGCATCCTCCTCCCGCTGGGCGTAAAGGCGGTCCGCCTCCTGCTCCCGCTTCTCCAGAGCCTGACGTTTGGCCTCCAGTTGAGTCAGCACATCCTCAAACCGGACGCTTTCGCCGCTCATCTGCTCCTTGGCCGCGTCGATCACCTCCGCCGGCAGGCCCAGCCGCGCCGAGATGGCAAAGGCGTTGGACTTGCCGGGAATGCCGATCAGCAGCCGGTAAGTGGGCGCCAACGTCTCCACGTTGAACTCGCAGGAGGCATTCTCTACCCCGGCAGTGGTCATGGCAAAGGTCTTCAGCTCCGCGTAGTGGGTGGTGGCGGCCACCTTGGACCCACGCCGGCGGACATCCTGGATGATGGCGATGGCCAGCGCAGCGCCCTCCACTGGGTCGGTGCCGGCACCCAGCTCGTCAAACAACACCAGGCTGCGGCGGCCCGCCTCCTTCAAAATAGCCACTATATTAACCATATGTGCCGAGAAAGTGGACAAATTCTGTTCAATACTCTGTTCGTCACCGATATCCGCCAGCACCTGCTCGTAGACGGACACGGCGCTGCGGTCTCCGGCAGGAATATGAAGGCCGCACTGGGTCATGAGGGTCAGCAGGCCCAGGGTCTTGAGGCTGACGGTCTTGCCGCCGGTGTTGGGGCCGGTGATCACCAGGGTGTCAAAGTCCTCCCCCAACTGGATGTCGATGGGCACCGCCGTCTTGGGGTCCAGCAGCGGATGCCGGGCCCTGCGCAGGGACAAACTGCCATCCCGCCGCACCTCAGGCCGAATGGCGTCCATTTTGTAGCTGAGCTGGCCCCGGGCGAAGATCACGTCCAGGTGCACCAGAGCATCGTAGTCCCACTGGATATCCTCCCGGTGGGCAGCGGCCTCGGCGGACAGCTCCGCCAGGATCCGCTCGATCTCCTTTTGCTCCTTGGCCTGGAGTTCAATGAACTCATTGTTGGCCTGGACCACCCCCATGGGCTCCACAAACAGCGTGGCACCGGTGGAGGAAATGTCGTGTACCAGGCCCGGCAGGTCGCCCTTGTGTTCTGCTTTCACCGGCACCACAAAGCGGCCATCCCGCTGGGTGATGATGGTCTCCTGCAAAATTTTGGAGTAACTGGGGGAAGAAATGATTTTCTGCAAAATCTGGCGGCTCTTGGCCTGGGCCGCCCGCATGTGGCGGCGGATATCCGCCAGCTCGGTGCTGGCAGCGTCGGCCACGGTGTCCTCATCAGGCAGGCACCGTTTGATCTTCTCCTCCAGAAAACGGTTTCCATGGAGGGACAAAAACAGGTGATCGATGGCGGTCTTTTCCGCCGCCTCGTCGTTGAAATACTCCTTGCACCGGCGGGCGGCGGTCAGAAGGTCCGCGATGGTCAGCAATTCATGGGGATTCAGACTGCCACCCCGGTCCGCCCGGTCCAGGGCCTCGGCCACCGGCTTTACGCCGGAGAAGGATGGGCTGCCCCGCAGGCCGATCATGGCCCGCGCCGCATCCGTCTGGTCCAGAAGACGCAGCACCTCCTCTGGCTCCG
>ULXJ01044116.1_pt1 | contig 16529 bp, 14 predicted proteins | sample 1960981 | NCBI WGS metagenome assembly ULXJ01 (sample SAMEA4835830, study PRJEB28245) | human gut metagenome | biome: gut microbiome; material: fecal sample | place: Denmark | collected 2008 | reverse complement strand
GGCCGGGACGTGGCCATCGCCTGTATGCTGGGCGCCGAGGAATTCGGCTTTGCCACAGCGCCTCTGGTGGCCATGGGCTGCTGCATGATGCGGGTGTGCAATCTGGACACCTGCCCCGCCGGCATCGCCACCCAGAACCCCCAGCTTCGCGCCCGGTTCGCCGGGAAGCCGGAGCACGTCATCAACTTCATGACCTTCGTGGCCCAGGAGCTGCGGGAGTACATGGCCCGCCTGGGGATCCGCACCGTGGAGGAGTTGGTAGGCCGCAGCGACCTGCTGCGAGTCCGGGAAAAACTGGTGACCCACCGGGCGGAAACCCTGGACCTGAGCGCCCTGCTGCAAAATCCCTGGGGCGACCATGTTCCCCACTTCAATCCCAAAGACGCTTACGACTTCCACCTGGAGCGCACTGCCGACATGCGGGTGCTGCTGGAGAAGCTGGGCAAAGCTCTGAAATCCGGGAAGCCCGGCCATCTCTCCGTATCGGTCTCCTCCACGGACCGGGCTTTCGGCACCCTCTTCGGCTCTGAGATCACCCGGCAGCGGGGCGATACCCTGCCGGATGACACCTATGTGATCTCCTGCAAGGGCGGCGGTGGCCAGTCCTTCGGTGCCTTTATCCCCAAGGGCCTGACCCTGGAGTTGGAAGGTGACTGCAATGACGGCTTCGGCAAAGGCCTCTCCGGCGGAAAGCTGATCCTCTATCCCCCCAAGGGCTCCACCTTTGACCCCGGCGAGAATATCATCGTGGGCAATGTGGCCCTGTACGGCGCCACCGGCGGCGCGGCCTTCATCAACGGCCGGGCAGGGGAGCGGTTCTGCGTCCGCAACTCCGGCGCTGTAGCGGTGGTAGAGGGCGTGGGCGACCACGGCTGCGAGTATATGACCGGCGGCCGCTGCGTCATCCTGGGTCCTACCGGCAAGAATTTCGCCGCCGGCATGTCGGGTGGCATCGCCTACGTGCTGGATGAAAACCATGACCTGTACCTGCGCCTCAACAAGGAGCAGGTGCTCACGGATACCCTGACGGAAAGTCACGACATCGCCGAGCTGCGGGCATTGATCGAGGCCCATGTGGCCGCCACCGGCTCTCCCCGGGGCAAGAAAATCCTGGCGGCTTTCAAGTCCTACATCCCCTGCTTCAAAAAGGTGATGCCCAGGGACTATGACCGGATGCTCAAGTCCATCGCCCAGTACGAGGAAAAGGGCATGAGCCGGGAGCAGGCGGAGATCGAGGCCTTTTACGCCAATACGAGAAGCTGAGGAAGGAGGTGTGCACAATGGGAAAACCCACAGGATTCTTGGAATATGCCCGGAAAGATGACCTTCGGCGTCCGCCGGAGGAGCGGGTGCGGGACTGGGAGGAATTCCACCTGCCCCTGCCCCAGGCCGTCCGGGAGCAGCAGGGCAGCCGCTGCATGAATTGCGGCGTCCCCTTCTGTCAGACGGGCATGATCTACGAGGGGCGCGCCTTCGGCTGCCCTCTCCACAATCTGATCCCCGAGTGGAACGACATGATCATGAGCGGCAACCTGGGCCATGCCCTGGCCCGGCTGCTGAAAACCAATAATTTTCCCGAGTTTACCGGTCGGGTGTGCCCGGCCCCCTGTGAGAAGGCCTGCATCTGCGGCATCTACGGCGACGCGGTGGCCAACCGGGACAACGAACTCTATATCATTGAAAACGCCTTCTCCAATGGGCTTATGCGGCGGCGCAGGCCACCTCAGTGGTCCGGCAAGAAGGTGGCGATTGTGGGCTCCGGGCCGGCGGGCCTGGCGGCTGCGGACCAACTGAACCACCGGGGCCACTCCGTCACGGTGGTGGAGCGGGACGCCCACCCCGGCGGATTGCTGACTTACGGCATTCCCAGCATGAAGCTGGACAAATCCATCGTCAAGCGCCGTTTAGACCTGATGACCGACGAGGGCGTCTCCTTCGTCACCGGCGTGGACGCCGCTGACACTACGGTGGCCCGGCGATTGATGGAGGAGTATGACGCCGTGGTACTGTGCTGCGGTGCGGGACGTCCCCGGCCCCTGGGTCTGGAGGGCGGTGACATGCCCGGCGTGTGCTACGGCACGGCCTTTCTGAAGGCCGCAGTGGAGCACCAGGTCTTTGGCCAGGAGCCCGCCCTGCCCACCGCTGAGGGCTGCCATGTGGTAGTCATCGGCACCGGCGACACCGCCAGTGACTGCGTGGCCACCGCTCTGCGCCAGGGCTGTGCCTCCGTGACCCAACTGGTCCGGCGACCCAGGACCGACTATCTGGTAAACGGCGAGCTGCCCATGGACTATGCCCATGAGGAGGCCGTGGCCGTCATGGGAGCCGACCCCCGGCGCTTCTCCCTTCAGGTGAAGCAGTTGGTGGCCGGCGAAGACGGCGCCCTGTCCGCCCTGGTCACCACCGACGGCGACACCATCCCCTGCCAACTCTTGATCGCCGCCACCGGCTTTGCCGGGTGCGAAACAGGCGTGTGCCAGGCCTTCGGTGTGGAAGTGGAGAATACCGTCCGCACCGCGCCGGGCCATCATGCCACCAATGTGGAGAAGGTCTTCGCCGCCGGCGATATGCGCCGGGGCCAGTCCCTGGTGGTGTGGGCCATTGCCGAGGGCCGCTCTGCCGCGGCAGAGGTGGACGCCTGGCTCAACGGCTACACCAACCTGGTGCGGCCCCTGTGACGGGCGGAGAAATTTTCAGAAAATTCCAGCGGAGCCTTGTGAAAATCGCACCTTGACGGTTTTCCCCGCCCCGTGGTAAAGTTTTTGCATGCAAAGGCAAAGGCGCCTGTGAGAGCTTCTCTCAGGCGCCTTTGCCTTTTCTGATTCTTTTCAAGCGTGCGGCGGAGCCGGCATGCCGTGCCGATGAAGTTTGGGAGGGAACACTATGTATTCATCTGTCAACACCATCTGGGTCCTTTTCGGCGCCGCTCTGGTCTTTTTCATGCAGGCGGGTTTCGCCATGTGCGAGGCCGGGTTCACCCGGGCCAAAAACACCGGCAACATCCTCATGAAGAACCTGATGGACTTCTGCATTGGCACTCCTGTCTACTGGCTGCTGGGCTTCGGCCTGATGTTCGCCGGAGCCGGTCCTCTGATCGGCGGCCTGGACCCCATGGTCCGGGGCGACTACAGTGCCATTTTGCCGGAGGGCGTTCCCCTGTACGCCTTTCTGATCTTCCAGACGGTCTTCTGCGCCACCGCCGCCACCATCGTCTCCGGGTCCATGGCAGAGCGGACGAAATTCATCTCCTATTGCATCTACTCCTTCTGCATCTCCGCCTTCATCTACCCCGTCTCCGGTCACTGGATCTGGGGCGGCGGCTGGCTGAGCCAGTTGGGCTTCCATGACTTTGCCGGGTCCACGGCGGTCCACATGGTGGGCGGCATCTGCGCCTGCATCGGCGCCGCCATCCTTGGCCCCCGGATCGGCAAATACGGCCGGGATGGCAAACCCCGGGCCATCCTGGGTCACAACCTGTCCCTGGGCGCTCTGGGCGTATTCCTACTGTGGTTCTGCTGGTTCGGCTTCAACGGTGCTTCCACCGTCTCCATGACCGGGGACGACACCATCGCCTCTGCCGGTCTGATCTTTGTCAACACCAATATGTCCGCCGCCGTGGCCTGCTGCGTCACCATGATCTACACCTGGCTGCGGTTCAAAAAGCCGGACGTGGGCATGACCCTCAACGCCGCCCTGGCAGGCCTGGTGGCCATCACCGCCGGATGCGACGCGGTCTCCGTGGGCGGCGCCGCCATTATCGGCGCCGTGGCCGGTCTGCTGCTGCCCCTGTCGGTCAGCTTCTTCGACAATGTGGCCAAAATCGATGATCCGGTGGGTGCCATCTCCGTTCACGGTGTCTGCGGCGCAGCGGGCACTCTGCTCACCGGTCTGCTGGCGGTGGACGGCGGGCTCTTCTACGGCGGCGGTATTCACTTCTTCGCCATTCAGTGCCTGGGCGTGGCGGTTACAGCCGCCTGGGCCGGCGTGATCATCACCATCGTGTTCCAGGTGCTCAAGCACACTGTGGGTCTGCGGGTCTCCGCGGAGGAGGAGCTGAAGGGCCTGGACATCACAGAGCACGGCCTGCCCTCTGCCTACGGCGGCTTCGCCTTTGTCTATGACGACACTCCTGACGAGGCTGCGGTGGCCACCGCCCCGGCGGAGACTGAAAAAGCGGCAGTTCCGGTGGAGGCCGCGGTACCGGTGGAGACAGTGTCCTCTCCGGTAAAGGCCTCCGCCCCCGGCGGCGTGAAGATCACCCGGGTGGATATCCTGTGCAAGATGGAGCGGTTCGATGCCCTGAAGCGGGCCATGTTCGACATCGGCATCACCGGCATGACCGCCACCAACGTCATGGGTTGCGGCGAGCAGCGAGGCAAAACCGAGGGCTACTTCCGTGGTGCCAAGGTGGAAGCCACCATGCTGCCCAGCATCCAGGTATCCATTGTGGTGTGCAAGGTACCGGTGGAGCAAGTGGTGGAGACCGCCAAGCGGGTCCTCTATACCGGCCACATCGGCGACGGCAAGATCTTTGTCTGCGACGTGGAAAACGTCATCAAAGTCCGCACCGGCGAAGAGGGCTATGACGCCCTCCAGGACGCCGAGTGAATAAATACACGCTTCTTTCTCTTCAACAGACAGGCGGGACCGGGTCTTTCGGTCCCGCCTGTCTGTTTTTCCACTCTTCCGGGCCGGCTCCCGCATAAAGCCCTGGCGGCGGGGAACACTGACGGCAGAACCTTCCTGGAGGCAAGTTGTATGGAGTATCTCAACGCATTTCTCTGCGGCGGCATTCTCTGCGCCGTGGGGCAGATCCTCATCGACCGGACCCCGCTGACCCCCGCCCGCATTCTCACCGGCTATGTGGTGGCTGGCGTGGTCCTCAGCGCTCTGGGTCTGTATCAGCCCATCGCCGACTGGGGCGGCGCCGGGGCAACCGTTCCTCTGACCGGCTTCGGCCACTCCCTGGCCAAGGGCGTGCGGACCGCCGTGGCAGAGGACGGCTGGCTGGGGGTCTTTACCGGCGGACTCTCCGCCACAGCCGGCGGTATCGCCGCGGCGGTGGTAGCGGGCCTTGTGATGGCGCTGGTGTTTCGACCCGGCGACAAACGTTAATACGAGGGGAAATTTTCTGAACCAGCAGGGCGGGATTTTACCGCCCTGTTGTTCTTTGTCATTTTTTTGTTCTTCTTTTTGGCGGAGCTTCCTGTTATACTAAGGTCGACCAAATTCGACAGAAAGGAACATCCCGCCATGCGCCGCCTCACCGCACTTTTGCTTGCCTGTTTGCTGTTATTCTCTCTGACCGCCTGCGGCGGCTCTCCTTCCACTGTGGAGGACTCTGCCCCCGCCGGTGAAGAGGAAACCTCCCAGGAACCGGAGGAGGAAGCGCCTCCGGAGCCGGAACCCTATGACATCTACGACCCCACGGTGATGCCGGAGGGCGGCATCCGGGACGGTGTCACCTACGCCGCCTACGACGGCATTGTGGAGCATCTGTTCTTCCACCCGGTGGTGGCCTACCCGGAGCTGGCCTTTGATGGGGACAATCAGGCCAACGGTATTGACGACTACATGGTCACTGTGGATGAATACGATAAAATCCTCCAAAGCGTCTATGACAAGGGCTACGTGCTGGTGGATATTAGCGACGTGTGGAGCGAGACCACCGGCGAGGACGGCCAGCCCAAAATGGTGAAGAACACGCTGTACCTGCCGGAGGGCAAAAAGCCGCTGATCCTCTCCTACGACGATGTCAACTACTATGAGTATATGCTGACCAATGGCTTCACCTGGAAGCTGGTCATCGGGGAGGACGGCAAGATCGCCTCCTACGGCAAGGACCCCCAGGGCAATGAGGTGATCAGCCGGGATTTGGACGCCGTACCCATTCTGGACAAGTTTGTAGAGGAGCACCCGGACTTCTCCCCCTTCGGTGCCAAGGGCTGCCTGAGTCTCACCGGCTATGAGGGCATCCTGGGCTACCGCACCCAGACCGACACCCAGAGCTGGAGCGACGCCCAGGAGGCCAACCGTCAGAAGGAGATCGAGGCGGTCAAGCCTATCATCGCCGAGCTCAAGCGCACAGGCTGGACCTTCGGCAGCCACACCTGGGGCCACATCCGCCTGGGCACTAAGTCTCTGGAGTCCATCCAGGCGGACACTCAGCGGTGGTTTGACGAGGTGGGCAGCCTGGTGGGCCCCACCACCATTCTCTTCTACCCCCACGGAGAGCGGCCCGACGGCAACGACTGGCAGAACACCGGGCCGGTATTCCGTTACCTCCAGAGCCAGGGGTTCCGGGTCTTCGCCTCTGTGGGCATCGAGAGCTTCAGCTATATCAAAAAGGACATCTGTGCGGTCATCTGTGATCGGCTCCACCCGGATGGCACCACATTGCGCCACTCCCGGGACCGGTACTTGCAATTTTACGATGCTAAGGATATTATGGATGTAGACGTACGGCCCCAGCGGGAAATCGACTGGGCCTGAAAAAAGGAGGAAACACGTATGAAGCACCGCCTCTGCCTGTTCCTGCTGTCGCTGCTTCTGGTGACGGCGCTGACCGCCTGCGGCTCCGGGGAGAAGGAACCGGAGGTCCCTGCCTTGACAGAGGTGGAGGTCATGACCGACGAGGCGGCCACTGAAGCCCTGTCCGGCTTCCGCCGCCAGGACCTGTTGGACGCCTGGGGTGAGCCCCAGGACGTGTCCGACGCCCTGTCCAGCCTGCGGATGGACCTCTATGACGCCCCCACCCTGGGCGGCTGGGTGGTTATCCAGTACGACACCTCGGACATCACCGACCCAGACACGGAGCTGGACACGCTGCCGGTGGCGGCCGTAGAACTCCAGACCATCGGCTGACGTATTTTTTGAAGGAGTGCTTGCCCATGACCCGTGACGAGCTGAAGGCCGCAGCGGTAGCTATGCTGGACCGGTCCTACTGCCCCTATTCCCATTTCCCCGTGGGCGCCGCCCTGGAGTGTGCCGATGGCACGGTGTTTACCGGCTGCAACATCGAAAATGCCGCCTTCGGCCCCACCATCTGCGCTGAGCGGACGGCAGTGTTCAAAGCCGTCAGTGAAGGGCACCGGGACTTCGTGCGCATTGTGGTGGCAGGCCGGAGCGACGATTTCTGCGTCCCCTGCGGCGTATGCCGCCAGGTGCTGCGGGAATTTGCCCCTGGCATTGAGATCATCTGCCTCAACGGCGCCGGGGAGGAGCGGACCTTTACCCTGCCGGAACTGCTGCCTCACAGCTTCGGGCCGGAGTTTCTGGGTTCCGAGAAAAACTGAATTACATACGGCAAAGCCCGGACGCTCTTGCGTCCGGGCTTTGTTTTATCCAAAATGCAGACATTCCAGGCTCACCGGGCACGGAACACCCGGACAAGCCAATAGATCATATCCCCAAACACCGCCCCCAGCACCACCGGCAAAAACCACACCGGCAGAGGCTTGGCCAGGGCGCACCAGAGGGTGATCCAGGCAAACATAACCATAATCAGGAATTTCAGCGTACTGAGCATATGCCCCAGCAGAGCGTAGACCCGCTCCCGGTTTTCCTCCGTCACTTTGACACCGGTGTTCCAGGCACCGGGGAACTGCTCCACTACGGTCATCAGCAGGTACAAAAGCCAGGCAATCACCGGCAGGATCAGCAGCTCCGCCTTGGAGCCCCAGCGGTCGATCTCCCCGGCCGCGTTAAAGTGCATGGGCACCTCCTGCGGGATATGCCGCCAATAGAGCGCCAGAAATAGCGCTGTTCCCAACAGCACCAGCAGGCTCAGCCGGTTCATGAGCTTGTCCAGAGGATGCTTTTTCACCGTGACCGCCTCCTCTCTTTTCGAGGTCTCTGCAATCAACATACCATACTTTGCCGCCCGCCGCAAGGACGCCGCCACGCTGTGGAAAAGGCCGCCCCGGACAGGGCGGCCTTTTGGTGCGAACCGTATTCCTCACCGGAGGACAGCTCACACCAGCTTTTCAAAATAGAAGAAAGTCTCGTCCTGTCCGTTTTTTCGCATGCAGGAGGAGAGCATCTTGTAGGATGCGGTGTTCTCCTTGTAGCACTTGGCCACCACCCGGCTCAGGTGCACCTTGTACAGCGCCCAGTCCGCCACCGCGGCAAAGGCCTCGGTGCCATAGCCATGACCGGCGTGGGCGGCATCGATCCGGCAACCCAACTCCGCGCCGCCCCGGCAGTCAAAGCGGTAGAGCACCGCCTCGCCAATGAGCTGCCCGTCCAGCCGCACGGCAAAATTCACTGCCTGGCGATTCTCAAAATCCCGCCGGGCCACATCAAAGAAGCTGGTTTCCGTCACAGGGCCGCCCAGACCGCCCACGTCGTCGTAGCCCCACCAGCGGTTGCGCTCCCCATCCAGCACCAGAGCGTTATAGGCGGGAATATCCGCCTCCGTCAGAGCCGACAGGGTCAGCCGATCCGTCTTCAGGACCGGGATGGCTTTCACGTGGCGAATCAGCTCATTCTGGGGCTCAAAACGGTACTTGGGAGCCAGCTCCGCGGGGCCATACTGCAGCTTGGAGGTCCGAAGGCCCCGGTCCGCCGCGTCGTCCTCCCGGTTGATCCACCGGCACCCTTCACCAAAGGCATCCGCCACTGCCTGGACCAGGGCAGGGTAGACGCCGGTGTAAGAGTAGAGGGCCTTCTCAATATGGATGATCAGAGTATCACCGCATTTTTCCGTCATGGACAGGCCGATCAGCTTGTCTCCGTCAAAGAATCCGCCCGTCATGAACCAGGGCTTCCCCACCAGCCTCAGCATCTTTTTGGCCAAAGCCAGCTCGCTTCGGGCCTTGGCATTGTCTCCCTTGGGGAACTCTGCCTCATAGTCTGTCCAGAACTGCTCGATGGCCAGTTCATCCGCCGCCGTCAGGGAGCGAAAGTGTGCCTCCGGCCAACCGGCACGAAATTTATTGATGTGATTGCGCTGGCCGGAGTACCGGCGTCCGGTAAAGAACTGCAGATCCTCCCGGTAGTACACATAGTCCCGCCAGGTGCGCACGTTGCTGACCTGGGCATAGGGATACCGGGCCAGCAGGTGCGGCGCTTTGCACTCCGGCACCACGGAGATCACCGGAGGGATCCCCTTCTCCAGGCAGTATGTCTCAATGGCCTCCAGGGCGGCATCCTCGTCCCCTTCCGGTCCCGGCACCGGGTAATCAAAGACCACCTGTCCGTCGATCTCGTTGCGGACCACCAGGCAGCCCGCCGCCTCGGTCCAGGCGGGCCGCAGGGTGTTCCGCCACATGAGCTTGACGCCCACGGTATACTCGCAGAGGCCGTAATTACAGCTCTGATAATATTTCCGCAGCCTGGCTGCATCCCGTTTTGTCACTGATTGAAACTGTAACATCGTATTAACCTGTCCTTAATTGTGAAATATTTGTCTTTCTACAAAATACACTTTTTCGCTTTCTACCGTGAAAGCACTTGACGGGGTTGGCGGAAAGGAGTATATTTTTAACAGAAATCCATCAAGGAAAGAGGGGAATTTTATGGCAAATGAGCGAGGATCCTGGGGCAGCAATATTGGTTTCCTGTTGGCTGCCATCGGTTCCGCCGTCGGTCTTGGCAACATCTGGGGTTTCCCGTACAAGATGGGCAAGTCCGGCGGTTTTACATTCCTGATCGCATATCTGTTCCTGGCCGTGTTCGTGGGCTTCGTGGTCATGGTCAGCGAGCTGGCCATGGGCCGCAAGGTTGGAAAGGGCGTTATCGGTTGCTATCATACCCTGTCCAGGAAGTTCAAATGGGTGGGCTGGCTGGCAGTATTCTCTCCCTTTATCATCATGAGCTTCTACTCCGTTCTGGGTGGCTACTGCATTGAGTACATGGCTCTGAACATGAGCAATCTGGCCTTCGCCGGCGCAGAGATCAAAACCGGCGCGGACCTGTTCACCGCCATGCTGACCAATCCCTTCGGCTGTGTCGTGTTCACGCTGTTATTCCTGGTGATCTGCTTCCTGATCAACCGGGGTGGCATCTCCGGCGGCATCGAGAAGTTCAACAAGATCGGCATGCCGGCTCTGTTTGTCATGCTGGTGATCATCATCATCCGGGCCGTGACCATGGACGGCGCCGCGGAAGGCCTGAAGTTCATGTTCGTCCCCGGCTACGCCGTCAGCGCCGGCTTCATCGCAGAGTCCCCCAATTTCATCACCGTCCTGGCCACCGCCGGCGGTCAGATGTTCTTCTCCCTGTCCCTGGCCATGGGCGTCATGTTCACCTATGGTTCTTACCTGAGCAAGCAGGAAAACCTGGTGAAAAACTCCGTGGTCATCGTGTTCTCCGACACCTTGGTGGCCCTGATGGCCGGCCTGGCCGTCATCCCCGCCGCCGTGGCCAACGGCATTGCCCAGATCAGCAGCGGCGCCACCGTGATCGACGCGGCCACGGGACTGGAGCGGGCCATGACGCTGGCTGACATCAAGCTCAACGGCCCCAACCTGCTGTTCGTCACTTTGCAAGACGTGTTCAACGCCATGGGCACCGCCGGTCCTCTGTTCGGCGTGATTTTCTACCTGTTGGTGCTGATTGCCGCTATCTCCTCCGCCATCTCCCTGGTGGAAGTGGTCGCCACCTTCTTCCTGGACCGGGCAGCGGAAAAGGGCAAAGTGGGCAACCGTCACAAGATCGTCCTGATCGTGTGCCTGGCCATCACCGTCGAGGCTGTGCTGGTGGCAGTGGACGGCCTGGGCTCCAACGGTCTGTGGGTCCCCGGCCAAGCCACCTTCGGCATCCACACCTGGAACGACTGCTGGCTGGACTTCATGGACATGATGTCCGAGGGCATCGCCATGCCTCTGGGCGCGCTGCTGATGAGCCTGATGGTGGGCTACGAGATCAAGTCCAAAACCGTTCTGGACGAGGTGCGGCTTGGCTGCAATACCAAGATCGACTTCTTCTACAACCTGTGCATCAAGGTCATTACCCCCATCGGCATGATCCTGGTGCTGCTGGGCCAGCTAAACGACTTCGGCTTCATTCACATCTTCGGCTGATCCTGACAAGTACATCACAAAAACGGCGCGGCCCACGGGCCGTGCCGTTTTTTCGGCCTTCATGGTAGTATACTTCAAAAGCAGAGCGAACGCAGTCGTTTTGGCAACAACGACTTTACTTTAGGCCGATATAGGCCATTCCATAGCAGCCGGGACCGGCGTGAGTGCCAATGACGGGGCCCAACTCGTCCTGTGCCCAGTCCCGCAATCCCAATGCCTGCACGCACTTGTCCCGATATCCCTCCATGGTCTCCAGGCACCGGGAATGACCGAAGACCACACAGTGCCGGCTGTCCACCGGATAGTGCTGGGTAAAATCCAGGGTGTAGCTGAAGATTTTCTGGCTGCCCCGCACCTTGCCCACGGCCTTGACCTCGCCGTCCACCAGGGCCACCACCGGGGAGATGTGCAGCATCCCGCCCAGAGCGGCGGCGGAAGCGGAGATCCGGCCCCCCATCTTCAGATATTTCATCGTGCCGATAAAGGCCAAAAACCGCACATGGCGCCGCAATCTCTCCAGTTCGGCGGAGATCTCCGCAGCGGACTTGCCTGCGTCCCGCATCCGCACCGCCTCCCGCACCAGCAGACCCTCGCCGATGGTGGCGTTCAGGGAATCGACCAGGTACAGCCGGTCGCTGCCCTCCTCCAGCATCTCCTTGGCAATGCAGGCAGACTGATAGCAACCGGACAGCCTGGAGGACAGCAGGATAGCCACCACCTCATCCCCACTCTCCAGCAGGGGTGCAAAGGCCTCACAGTATTCCTGCGGGTTCACCTGGGTGGTCTTGGGCAGTATGGACGATGCCGCCTGCTTGGCGTAGAACTGCTCCTTGTCCAGGTCCACACCATCGGTAAAGATACCGTCCTCAAAAATCACCCGCATGCGGATGACGTGGACGTTCAGTTCCCGCAGTTCCTCATTGGTGAGATCGCTGGTGGAATCCGTAATGATCTGGACGGCCATAAGTCCTCCTTCCCCGGCGGAACAGCCCGCCGGTCACTTTTCGGTGCTCAGTTTCACTATATCAAATTCCCCGGAAATTGCAAGGACTTTCCGTTGACACCAGCGGCGTTTTCTGCTTTACTGTCCTTACGTATTTTACATAGAGCTGGAGGGATTTTTATGACGGAATGGGAGCGGATGGTGGCTGGGAAGATCTACTTCCCCGGGGACGCCGCCCTGCTGGAGGCCCGCCAGCGGGCCAGAGTGCTGTGCCGGCAGTATAACGACGCCCTACCGGAGGAGGACGAGCTGCGGGATGAGATCCTGCATCGGCTCCTGGGGTCGGTGGGAAAGGACTGCTGGATCGAGCCCACGCTTCGCTGCGACTACGGCTGCAACATCACCGTGGGCGACACCTTCTACGCAAACTATGACTGCGTCTTTCTGGACGCCGCCCCCATCACCATCGGAAACAACGTGCTGGTGGCGCCCCGGGTGTGCTTTTATACCGCCGGGCATCCCATCGCCTCCTCCGTGCGGAATACAGGGCTGGAATTCGCCGCCCCCATCACCGTCGAGGACGACGTCTGGATCGGCGGCAACGTGACGGTGCTGCCCGGCGTCACCATCGGGAGGGGCACCATCGTGGCCGCCGGATCCGTAGTGACGAAGGACCTGCCGTCCGGCGTCATTGCCGCCGGGAATCCCTGCCGGGTGCTGCGGGCGATCACCGACGCCGACCGGGAGATCTGGGAGGCCCGGCGGATCGCCTACGAGGCAGAGCGGGAAAGCTAAGGGATCTCCATTCCCGGCAGACAAAGCGGCGCGGCATTGGCTGCTTCGCGCCCACTCTTACGGGCAATGCACGGGACTGACACGGCAGTCCATCCCTTCTGCCCTGCCACCGGTCAACCCACTCTCACCTGAAAAAAGGCCGCCCATCCGGGCGGCCTTTTCTTCTGTGCATTTCAGTTCATCTGCTTGCGGCGGCTGAGGTTCATGGTGCCATCCTGCATGGAATTCAGGGAATCCAGGCTCTTGCCAGTACCCAGAGCCACACAGGAGATGGCGTCCTCGGCAATGACGGTATGGATGCCGGTCCGGGCAGTGACCAGCTTGTCGAAGCCAGCCACCAGACTGCCGCCGCCGGTCATGACGATGCCGTTGGTGGAGATATCCGCCACCAGCTCCGGGGGCGTCCGCTCCAGCACGGAGTGGATGGCCTCCATGATCCGCTCCACCGGCTCCTCGAAGGCGTCCATCATCTCCGTGGAGGAGACGGTGACCACCTTGGGCAGGCCCGTCAGCAGGCAACGGCCCTTTACATCCATGGTCTCCTCTTCCTCCTTGGGGAAGACACAGCCGATCTGCTTTTTCATCTCCTCGGCGGTGCGCTCGCCCACCAGCAAGTTGTGCTTGCGGCGCATATACTTTACCACAGACTCGTTGAGCTGGTCGCCGGCGATCTTGATGGAAGCGCTCTCCACCACACCGCTGAGGGAAATCACAGCGATATCAGCAGTGCCGCCGCCGATGTCCACCACCATGTGGCCGTCGGGCTGGGTAATGTCGATACCGGCGCCGATGGCAGCGGCCACGGGCTCTTCGATCAGGTACACCTTCCGGGCACCGGCCTGGATACCCGCATCGATGACGGCACGTTCCTCAACCTCCGTGATACCGGAGGGAACGCAGATGATGACCCGGGGCTTGAAGAAAGACACACCTGCCACCTTATGGATGAACTCCCGCAACATCCGCTCCGTCATGTCGTAGTCGGAGATGACGCCTTCCCGCAGGGGACGGATGGCAATGATGTTGCCGGGGGTACGGCCCAGCATAGCCTGGGCCTCGGTCCCCACCTTCAGCAGCTTGCCCGTGGTCTTGTCCATCGCCACCACGGAGGGCTCGTTCAGCACGATGCCCTTGCCCTTTACATATACAAGTACCGACGCGGTACCCAGATCGATACCGATATCCTTCGTCATGGACATACTTCCACCTCATTTGATCTTTCTCACAGGTATTATGAACGGGTTTTCCCGAACGCAATCATACAAGGTACATTATACTGACAGTTTTCGCCGATTGCAACCCTATTCTTTTCCATCTTTATGAACTTTTTCCTTTTCCCGCGTCAGCGCCACAGCGGCGCAGACCACTTCGGCGGCCCCGGCGTCCCGCAGAGTCCGGGCGCACTCGGCCAGCGTGGAACCGGTGGTGCAGATATCATCCACCAGCAGTACCCGTCTGCCCTGGATTCTGCCCACATCCATAGGCTCATAGACTCCCAGCACGTTGGCCCGGCGGGCGGCGGCCTCCGTCAGCCCCGACTGGGCAGGGTTGTCCTGAACCTTACGCAGCAACCGCTCCGGCTTCACGCTCCAGACCCGGCAGGCGGCTCTGGCCAGCAGCTCCGCCTGGTCGTAGCCCCGTTTCCGCAGCCGGCGGCGGCTGACCGGCACCCAGGTGACCACGTCGAATTCACCGGAGAAGTGTTCCGCGGCGCATTGGGCGATCAGCTCTCCCAAAGGCTCCGCCGCGGCGGAGGCACTCTGGAATTTGAAGCGCAGCAGCCCGTCTCTGGTCAGGTCCTCATACCACAGCGGCGCGGCACAGACAGTCCCGCCGGGCAGGCTCCGCAGGCCCTGGTCCCCTTCGGTCCAGGGCAGGGCTTTTTCACAGCTCGGGCAGATGCCCCGGGTCTCCTGGACCTTGCCGCAGAAGGGGCACTTGGGTGGAAACAGGAGGTCCAGAATGGCGTCCAACAGCTTCATCTCTCGGTCAAAAGTTCATCGTAGGTGGTGCCCAGGGCGTCCCGAATCGCCCGCAGTTGAGTGGCGCGGATATGCTGCTTTCCCCGCTCGATTTTCACCAGAGTTTCCCGGGACATCTCCACACCCTCCAGTTGTAGCAGGCGTACCAGCTCCACCTGTTTGATCTTCTTTTCTTTGCGGATACGGCGGATATTGGCACCAATCGCAATGTCCTGCTTGATTTTTTGTTCCTCCATATCAGCCTCCGTAAAAGGACCTGTTTCGGTCCACTTTGGCTATATTTTATGGAGAAGTGCAAAAATAATGGGACCCAAACGGGTCCTATTTTAGGAGTCGTCCGGTTTCCCGGAAGGCCGGGTAGGCTGCGGCGTCCCCGCGGAATCCGCCCCCATTTTCTTTTGTCTTGGCAAAAGAAAACCGCCAAGACAAGAGGCCGGCCCGCTGGGCCGGCCTCTTGTAAATACGGGGGTCGTGCGAATCGGTGCGGCAATTGACGATGGCCCCGTCGACCTTGCGCCGTACCGCTTCCTCCAGGAACTGCGTTCCCGCATAACCACTGCGGCGATTGGTGGGGGTGGTAGTCGAATTTGACCTGCTTCGATTTCCGCGCCTTCCGCTTTACCCGCAAGGGGTACGCCGCATCCGTAAGGCAGCAGAACTGCCAACGGCTGCGCAGCCGTCAGGCGCTGACCAGGCGTTCACCGGGACGTCGGTACCATCACTCCCCGCTGTGAGCCAGCCGCCACCGCAGGCCGGAGTACCGCTTCTGCCGGCGGTCGTTGGCCGCCATGGCCCGGATGGCGGCATCGTCCCCCACCACGATCAAAAGCTCCTTGGCCCGGGTCAGGGCGGTATACAGCACGCCCCGCACCATCAGGGACTGGGCCGCCGGCATAGCGGCAAGCACCACGCAGCGGTACTCGCTGCCCTGGGCCTTATGGACCGTCTGGGCATAGGCCAGATCGATCTGGCTGAGCTGTTCCGCGCCGTAGACGGCGCTGCGGCCATCAAAATCCATCTCCAGCCACTCGCCGGAGGGGTCGATCTTCAGAATCTTCCCCACATCTCCATTGAACATGCCGGTGCCCACAGTGCCGTCGGGCTTCTCCCACACCACGTCGTAGTCGTTGCGGGTCTGCATGATCCGGTCCCCCTCCCGGAACAGCCGCTCGCCCCATACCAGCTCCCGCTTGTCCTCTGCCGGCGGGTTCAGCGCCGCCTGAAGGCAACGGTTGAGATTGATGGTACCAGTGGGCCCCTTTCGGGTGGGGGTCAGTACCTGGATCTGGTCCGCGGGAATCCCCATTTTCTCCGGCAGGCGGCTGCCGCACAGCTCCACCACCGTGGACACCACCCGCTCCGGGTCCCGGCGGCACAGGAAGAAGAAATCCCCCTGGTCGTTGGTCAGTTGGGGCGGCTGACCCAGATTCACCGCGTGGGCATTGCGGATGATGGCGGACTCCGACGCCTGGCGGAACACCTCCCGCAGGAACACCGTCTCCACCTTGCCGCTGCGGATCAGGTCCGAGAACACGTTCCCCGCTCCCACGGAGGGCAACTGATCCGCGTCTCCCACCAGGACCAGCCGGGTGCCGGGCCGCAGGGCCCGCAGCAGTGCGTCGAACAGGGTCAAATCCACCATACTCATCTCGTCCAGGATAACCGCATCAGCCTCCAGAGGCTCCTTCTCCGATTTGGTAAAGGTCACCTCCCCGGTGCTCTCACTCCAGCTCATACCCAGCATCCGGTGGATGGTCTGGGCCTCCCGGCCGGTCAGCTCGCTCA
>ULXJ01057200.1_pt1 | contig 16691 bp, 15 predicted proteins | sample 1960981 | NCBI WGS metagenome assembly ULXJ01 (sample SAMEA4835830, study PRJEB28245) | human gut metagenome | biome: gut microbiome; material: fecal sample | place: Denmark | collected 2008 | reverse complement strand
ATCCCCTCCGGCTTCTCCATCCGGGATAAGGCCCACCGCTATCTCAGCCAGATCGACCTGAACGAGCTGTACTGCGCCCCCCATGTGGATCTGCTGCGGGCGGAAAAGAGCATTGGTACCTTGGGCGGCGGCAATCACTTCATCGAGGTGGACAAGGATGACGAGGGAAACCTCTACCTCGTGGTCCACTCCGGCAGCCGTCACCTGGGTGTGGAGGTGGCCAGCTACTATCAGGAGGCGGGCTACAAGGTGCTCAACCGCACCGACGATGCTTCCCTCCAGGCCCTGGTCGCCCAGATGAAAGCGGAGGGCCGGGAGAAAGAGATCCGGAAAGAGCTGAAGAAACTGAAAAACCTCAAGCAGACCAGCATTCCCAAGGCCCTGGCCTATGTGTCCGGGGAACTGTTTGAGCAGTATATCCACGACATGAAGATCGTCCAGCACTTTGCCATGCTCAACCGGCAGGCCATGATGGACGAGATCGTCAAGGGCATGAAACTCCATGTGGAGGAGCAGTTCACCACCATCCACAACTACATCGACACAGACACTATGATTCTGCGGAAAGGGGCCGTGTCCGCCAAGGCCGGAGAGCAATTGCTCATCCCCATCAATATGCGGGACGGGAGCCTGCTCTGCGTGGGCAAGGGCAACGAGGACTGGAACTGCTCCGCCCCCCACGGTGCCGGCCGCCTCATGAGTCGGGCGGACGCAAAGCAGTCCTTCACGGTGTCTGAATTCAAAAAGCAGATGGCGGAGGTCTACACCACCTCGGTGAGTAAGGCCACTCTGGATGAGTGTCCCATGGCCTACAAGGGGATGCAGGACATTCTGGACAATATCGGCCCCACGGCGGAGGTGGTGAAGATCATCCGACCCATCTACAACTTCAAGGCCGGGGATGAGGATTGAACGAACGAACAGAAAGGAGGCATCACCATGGGACTTGACATCTACGCCGGAACGTTGACTAGGTGCTATTCTCATAACTGGAAAACTGCGGTTCAGCAGTGGGCGGAGGAAAATGGATATTCGTTCAACAGGATCACCCCAGATGGGGAATCCGCCGACGACGGGGAGAAACTGACCCCGGATGAGGTTCAGGCAGTAGTAGAGAACTGGCGGGATCAGATTCTGGCCGCCATTTCTCAGCCGGGGCAGCCGCCCTACGCTCCCTGGCCGGAGGACAACGAGAAACCCTACTACACCGACGAGCCGGATTGGGATGCCTTTGGCGCCATGCTGCTGGTGGCTGCCTGCCATACATACGGGGAGCCGGTGCCCCACACTGTGGAGAAAGACTGGGACTTTGGAGAGCATCCCCTGATTGCCCGGCTTGCGGCAGACGAGGAGCATGTGTGGCCCCTGTTCCAGGGGGCTACCTGGTGGCTGCCTCTACCGGATGCCTTCTTCTTTCAGGTCCCTCTGCCCACCAATAATACGGCCACGATCGGCACTGTGGGTGGGCTGCGGAAGGAACTGGAGAAGCTGAACCAACTGGCGTGGCAGGCCGATGAGGATACCATTCTCAGATGGACTGAAACTGAGGGCTACCCGGTGGACGGCACTGTGGGTCCGGATGGGCAGTACAGCAAAGCGGACATCCCGGAGCACACCTGGTATGGCACTGAATCCCTTGCCAAGTTTGCCTTCTCCATGTTCTGGCAGGCCATGCGATTTGCGGAGGAACAGCAAGTGTCCATCCTGCTGGATTATTGATGAAGTTCTGCCTGGAGGTGGATACCGTGGAGCAAAAGCACCCATCCGACATATTTAAGGACACCCTGGACTACCTGTGGGACGGGCTTGGCCTGGGCGAAAAGGGCTGGAAGCGGCTGAAGAAGGGCGACTTCAAAAAGAGAGCGAAAAACAGCCTGACCTACTTGGTTTGGTTTGAGAGAAGCCGTTACAACGATTTGGACTATGAAATTGACCATGGAAACGTGGAGGTAGGCTTCCACTATACAATTTATCAAGGGGATGACCTCCTCTATTCCTTCGCCATGGAGGCGCCCACTTCCAGTTGCTGACGGAGGACCTACGGCTGGACACCGGGCTGCTGGGCAGCTTCATCCCGCTGGTCCAGGCCAACTACCTGGGTTTTATTGACCGCTTTGAGGCTGACCCGGCAGGGGCGCTCCAGTCGGTCTGCGCTCCCTTTACCCAGCCGGAGGATTACAGTTGGACCATTTATGTGAAGGAGCAGATGATCGAGAGCTACGGAACACCGGAGCAGTTGGCAGAGTACCGAAGACAGGAGGAATTGCGCAAGACGCCGGAAAGCAAAGTACGCCAGTGGATGGGTTCGCAAATTTTCCATTTCTCCCATGCCGACTATGTGGATCATGCCTGGGCCGCAAACCGCACTGTGGAGGAATTGGATGTGGTTGTGGGAACAATGTCCGGGCCAAAAAACAGTATGACACATGGAGTGATGAGGACGAAGCGGGCTACCAACTCTACCTTCAGGAGATAGACGCAGAGAAGCGGACTTACCGGGCCTGGTATCTGATCGCTAACCCCCGGAATGTACCCAAGGAAATTGTCGATCAAGAGTTGGAGTTTCGGTTCAAACTGTTCCCTGAAAAGAAGGAGGAGGCCAAATGAGCAATAAAGTTTTCCAGCAAAACTTGGAAGATAAAAAGGGCCCCCAACCCGGTGGTCCCTATCTCATTCAGATGCTGTTCAAAGAGCCAGTGGTTATGCCCGGCAAAGCTGAAATGACCGCCGTGATGGAAAAACACATCAGGGAGGTGGAATGTTTCTGCCACGATAAAAAGGTGGCGGGCTTTGCCGCTGTGGAGCATACCACAGAATTCAAGGGCGGCAAGGCTCCGGTGCAGCTCATGGTGATGGGATGCAGCAAATTTAAGGGAAAAGGCTTCGATGCGTTCCTCATGAGCCAGATGTGGGACTGCCAGGAGGACCGAGAGCGGATCTTCCGGGAGTGCCAGTATCAAGTCGTGGTCACTGATATGCTTGCGGCGGCGCTTCCCACATTGGAGCGTGCCAATCTGGATGCTGACTTTGTGGAGGCCCTGGCAGAGCTGTATCCCACCTGTGAGGCGTTCTACTTTCAGAACTGTGGCAAACTGTTTTTGGGGGAGGATGTGCGCACTCACCAGATCGAGGGGGCGGATCGCTTTATCCGCTTTGGGGTCAATGTCCGTTTCTTCAACATACAGGGCACCGAAGATATGCTCATTGACACGGTAGGCATGAACACCTTGTTCCTGCCGGACCTCCAGTACCACTTTCACGGCATGGACCCAAACTGGGTGGTGAACCACGCCTACAATGGGGCGGCCTATATCCTGGCAAACGACAACCCCATCAAAGATGGGGAAACGATAGACGGTATAGCGGATGGCCAGATAAGCCGGGAGGTTCAGTGGAAGTGCCAGTACGAGGATGCCTTGATTCAGCCGCCCAGAGGGGTACTTGACGTCAATATGGGAGAACATGCTGCAGGTCAACGCTAGAAGTGAGCATGTGCCTGAACCAATGTAAAGAGATATTGTAATGATTGGTGTAGACCTTCAGAATATCCAGAAACGACATGCTGTGGAGGGGGATATGCCTGTATTGAAAATACAACCCTTTTGAATTCATTACTCTACGGATCAGTAGCGTGAAACGACCACCGCCTCCTCCAATGTATTTTGGTACCTCGTGTGAGGTCATTCTCTGCCTGTTCTATAAACGACGGCATAAAAGGGGCACAGCGGGTCCACCCAGCCAAAAACAACTTTGGCAAGTAGTCCATTGATGAATTGATAGGCTCCTTTCATGGATTGATGAAAGAGTTACCCAGGGAGTTTTTTAAAGACTAGGGGGCTGAAACAATGGCAAGGAGAAGAGCTCAGGGAGAAGAGAGCATTCGGAAACGTAAGACGGGAGATGGGAAGGTCGCTACACAATCGGAAGAGACGAAGAAACCGGAAAGTTCATATGATCATGGACTGGATGAGAAAAAATCGTATACAGTAGGTGAGTGGCTGGATCTCTGGTATGAGATCTACTCAAAACCAAACCTTCGTAAGAGTACACAGATCCAATACAAGTATTTTCTGAAAGATATTGTGGCCCCAAGAATTGGAGATTTTCCAATCGAGCAGTTCACCGGACTTCGGCTCCAGCAGCTCTATCAGGATCTGCGTATAAACGGAAAAATCCGTAAACCGGGAAACTTTGACCCCGGATTAAGTTCCAAGACCGTCAGAAGCATCCACATGCTGCTGCACTGTTCTTTCAATCAGGCGGTAAGGGAAGGGATCATCCCGAAGGACCCCACTGATGACTGTAAACCGCCCAAAGTAGAGAAAAGAGAGATAAAGGTCATTCAACCAGATCAGGTTTCATCTTATCTGCATGCGGCAGCAAAACACAATGTATTGCCCATGTTTTATCTGGAATTGACCAGTGGGCTGCGTAGGGGAGAGTTACTTGTGCTTCTCTGAAGCGATCTGGATATAAAGCTATGCAGTATTTCGATTACAAAGACGATGTCCAGAAGGGAAGGTACAGTAGAAGTCTCTCCGCCAAAAACAAAAAACTCCATCCGCCGGATTGTAATTTCAGAACAGGCGGTAGAGTTATTGCTGGAGGAACACAACCATCATCCCCAAAATCCATATATGTTTCCTTCGCCTGTAACCGGAACCATGTACGATCCAGATGCAGTTGGCAGAATCCACAAAAAACTGCTGAAAGAAGCTGGTTTGGAAGACTGTCGATTTCATGATCTGCGGCATACATTCGCAACATTAGCCCTGCAAAATGGGGTAGACATCAAAACGCTGTCGGGAATTCTAGGCCACACTTCCTCTGGATTTACCCTGGACACATACACACATGTCACGACGAAGATGCAGCAGGAGGCTGCAAATAAAACGGGTCAATTTATGAAAATAAAGCTGTGAACTGTGATCAGAACTGTCCATTGTTTCCGGCTGGGCTTTATGGCGGCAACATACCGTCGGGGTACTCGCCTGTAGAGATGTAGCGGTAGTATTATCCGGCGACAACTTCGCCAAGTCCCACTGGCATATAGTATCCTTCCAACGGTCAATGGGTGGCTGCCTTATCAATGGGTGGCTGCCTCAGTTCACTACTTTCCACCAGTTGGATGAACTTCAAGCTGGTGTAGCAGGTGCCCTGGTCACTGTGAATTTTGGCCTCTTAGATCAACGAGATCCAGTGGTGCTTACCAGAAGCTCAACAATTTCAGAACAAAATCCGCTTCCAGCAATCTGTTCGAAACATAGGTCAGGACCTGCTTTGTAGAGGTGTCCAGGATCGTGGAAGGGTAATTGAACGCACCGTTGAACGGAATGTATGTAAATATATGTAATATTAGTCAGGAGAACGGTTCTTAGACCATGAGTTTCAAATTGGTTGACCAGATTCTCCATTGCGCTGCCCACCTATCCAAATGGATCCTGCAGTCTGCAGTAAGGGTTTGGCTTTTGGATTGAACAGACAAGCTTGTATTTTTACATCAGACGGTGGATCTTTTTCCCGTTTATCCGTAGTCAAGTTTCCAGCTTGTTGTGCAGCCATATCTCCATCCAGTGATTTTATTATAACACAGATGAAGTACCTCTGCCCCTGAGTCGAAAGCGTGTCCACCTATCGAGGGCAAGTTCAGACTTGCGTGTCCATTTTTGTAGGTACAGATTAGTTACGGTGTGGGTTAGACTTTTTTACCGTCTATAAAACGGAACTCTTGAAAAAAGAAATTCCAAAAAGCGGCTGTTTTCGGAGAGCTTCTGGAGCTAATGGGGTGACTTGAGCTCCTGACGTGATGATCATGAAACACACTATCATATAGTGATATGTCAGCTCTCTTATTAAGGGCTATATTTGTTTCAAATTTATGTATATGGTGTTTTCTTTACGGATTTTATATGTTTTCCAAGTTGTTATAAAGATTTGTTTGGTAATACATTGAACAATAAACTTGGATCCTTTAATTAAAAGTGGCTTCACATAATCGCAGACTGCTTTGCGGTTTTCTTTTTATCTCTTAAAAACTGTAATTTCTGCTTAGATTTCCTTGGTGAGTTTGTTACTATTGTCAAATAGCACATTTTACCCTTGACAAGATATAGATGAAGTTGTACAATAGTGCCAAACATAAATGTATACGTATACATTAAAATTTAATTATATTATTTATAAAATAATATATATTAACTTACTTTTTCAAATTTGGATAATCTGCAAAATATTTAGAAAATTATCTAATGCAATTATAAATTTTAATTGTTTTTAGTAGAATAAAAGTAGTCCAGTTTGTGCTGGACTTTTTAGATATCTCAAAATGTATACGTATACATTTTAGGATATCTAAAAATAGTTTAATATTGCACATATTAATTTTGAAAGAGAAGTTTGATCGCATATAGAAAAAATTATAGCGAAAAAACATTTTTGGTATCAAGTACATTTTCAAGTTAAAAAATTATTGAAGCTTCTAGAAGCAGATATGTTCACTAATATAAAAAGTTGTATGCCGTAATTATGGGTAAATTATCCATGCATACCGCTTAGGGGCATGTGATAATAAAATAAAATTAGGAGGAGAACTTATGAAAAGGATGGCGAAACGTTTATTGGCTCTTGTAACGACAGGTATTATGATGTGCTCTATGATTGCATGCGGTTCCGAAGATGTTGCTGGCGATTCCTCATCCGATAAGTATGCGCAAAATCCGGAGTATACCTTTTATTCAACGGATGAGGGCTATGATGCAGTTAATGATCCCGAGGCCATCACTTACCAAGAAATGAGAGAGCTCTATGGTCCGATTCCTGATTGGGAAGGAGAGTTCTTCGTTCATGGTAGCGTGAAATCAATGGAAGTTGAGTTTTGGCGTACCATGGAGGAAGGTTATAACGATTTCGCTGAATATGTGAAATCTCAGGGAAGAAACTTCAGTCATGAGGTATCTGCTGCTCAGACGGAAGAAGATACGGAAGGCCAATTATCTGTTGTGCGTGATCAAGTTCGTCAGGGAGGAAATGGTATTTGCTTATCTGCAATTACTGATATTAATTGCCTGCCTGGAATGGAAGAAGCATTTGCTGCGGGAATTCCTGTTTACGCAGTTGGCAGTGAGCTGCCTGGGTGCTATGGATTTGTAGGCTCTAATGGCTATACTGTTGGACAAGTGTGTGCGGAGTATATGGCGGAATTGCTGGATTACAAAGGACAAATTGGGATTATCGTTGGACTGACTAGCCAGACGGCGACTATCAATCGGACCAACGGCTTTGTGGATTGGATGGAAGAGAATGCACCAGACATTGAGATTGTTGCCCAGCAAAATGCTGACTGGGAACGTACTAAAGCTAAAGATATTACAGAGACCTGGCTGACGCAGTATCCTGATATGGTTGGCATTTATTCCAATGCGGATTGCATGACTTATGGCATTGCAGAGGCTGTGGCGGAGTCTGACAAAACATGCGGCGAGGATATGTTTATCGTCAGTATTGATGGCGAGGGCGAAATGCTGGAGTTGATTCGACAGGGAAAGGTTTCTGGTTCCTGCAGTTTGTTCTCTTATTACATGGGCGAAGTTGCTTACGAAGTTTGTCTGCGTAATTTCCTGGGTCAAGACTTGCCTAGAGGTATTTTTACTCCTATCGGAATGATTGACAAGGATAATGTGGATTTGGATGCCGGCGAGATTATTGGATGGGAGTATCCAGAATTCGAATAAAAATTTTCAAACGCTTTTATCAGTTTATGTAAACGCATAACCAGGTGGAGGCCGGTTGTTATCGGCAGAGAATCAACCGACCTCCATATTTTATTTTCTTGGGAAAAATCACGGGTGCTTTTGACTGCAAGGTTATTACCTTACAAGAAAGGGGAAGTATCTTTTGAATGAAGCAATGATTCAATTTGATCACATCACAAAAGAATTTCCGGGAGCTAAAGCTCTGAGTGATGTATCTTTTGATATAAAAAAAGGTGAACTACACGCTCTGGTAGGGGAAAATGGAGCTGGAAAATCTACATTGCTTAATATTCTGCATGGCGTCCATGTCCCTACGAGTGGCAACATAATTATAGATAAGGAGACAGTTCGTTTTCATGCGCCGGTAGATGCTTTAAGGTTCGGAATTTCAAAAGTGCACCAGGAAATAAATGTAGTAGATGTTTTGAATGTGGGCCAAAATATCGTGCTCGGGTATGAGCCGCGCAAGGGAATTGCTGTTGACTTCAAAAAAATGTACCAAGAAGTTGATAAAATTCTGAAACGATTGGGGTGCAATTTTAGAGCCAGCGATCCGGTCCAAGGTCTTAGTGTTGGTGAATTGCAAATGATTGCCATTGCAAAGGCACTTTTTCATAATTCAAAAGTAATTTCTTTTGACGAACCCACAGCTTCATTATCGGATAAGGAAACAGAGGCGCTATTTAAAACAATTGAAGAATTAAAAGCTGCCGGAATAACCATCATTTATGTTAGCCACAAACTTGATGAGGTGTTTCGCTTAGCTGATCGAATTAGTGTTTTGCGGGATGGCCACTATATTTCTACTTTCTGTACCGCTGAGATTTCTAAGAAGGAATTGATCCGCAATATGGTAGGGCGTGATGTTTCCAATTATGCAATTCGGGCCAAACCATTGTGCGCTTCAAATGAAGTGATTCTTTCTGTGGAAAATCTATGTGGCAATGGATTTAGAAACATCAATTTTGAGCTTTATAGAGGTGAGATTCTGGGCGTTTCTGGGTTAGTTGGGGCAAAGAGAACAGAGATTATGCGAACCCTGTTTGGCGCGGACCCTAAAACGGACGGAATAATCAAAATTGAGGGAAAAGAAGTTATAATCAGATCTCCTAGGCAGGCATTAAAAGCCGGAATTGGTCTTCTCTCTGAAAATAGAAAGACAGAGGGATATGTAAGATACATGACAAATAAGCAGAATATGATGCTCGCAGCATTACCGCATTTTTGCAATTCTATGGGAGGTTTAAAGAATGCTGCAATGAATAGCAGCTTTGCGACTTATGCGGAGAAGGTTAATTTGAATATCAGGGACCCAGGGTATCTCACAGAAAACCTTTCCGGCGGAAATCAGCAGAAGGTAATTTTGGCAAAGTGGCTTGTAACAAATGCAAGAGTCATAATTTTTGATGAACCGACCAAGGGCGTTGATGTAGGAGCTAAACAAGAAATATATGCGCTGATGGAAGATTTTGTAGCACAGGGAAATTCAATCATTATGGTATCCAGTGAGCTTACAGAAATTATTGGAATGAGTGATCGGGCAATTGTTGTTCGTGAAGGAGAAATATCTGCGTGTTTAAAGAGAGAAGAACTTAATGAAGAAGTACTTCTCGAATACGCTATGCCGAGGTGATAGAAATGAAATTTAAAAATGTTATTCGCAAAAACAGCCGGGAATTTACGATAGTATTATTGGTCATTATTATGTGTCTCATTTTTACGGCTATTCAAAGTCGATTTATGCAGATGAGCACGTTTATTGATATTTTAGAACAAGCTACAGTTAATAGCTTTTTGGGAATTGGAATGACATTGGCGATTATCACAGGTGGAATTGATTTGTCTGTCGGTTCCATCATGGCTGTTGTGATCTGCGCGTGTGGCATGTTCTCTGTGAGTGGAAAGAATCCGTTTTTAGTGATATTGCTTGGCCTGATTTTAGGCGCTGCAATAGGACTTGCAAATGGATTTTTAGTGGCAAAAATGAAGTTGCAGCCGTTCATCGCTACGCTTGGTACTTGCGAAGCGTTGCGAGGTGTTGCGTTTATGATTACAGGCGGATGGCCAGTATTGTCCATCCCTCATGAATTTAGAGATACTTTAAACGCGCCTACTCCAGTTGGAGGAATTCGCATTTTTGTGTTCGTTATGATTGCCGCAGCTATTCTGTATGCGTTTATTCTGGGCCGGACAAAAGCTGGAACATATTTTTATGCCATTGGGGCTAACGAAGATGCAACCAAACTATCTGGCGTTAACACGGACAAATTTAAAATGCTGGCTTATATGCTCTGCGGAATTGGAGCAGCGATGGCAGGCATGGTCACTTTGGCAAGACTGGGAGCAGGTGAACCATCTGCCGGTACAGGATATGAACTGGACGCCATTGCTGCAGCTGCTATTGGCGGTACGAGCATGGCGGGCGGAAAAGGCACCATTTGGGGCACCATCATAGGAGCTATTATGCTTTCAACATTGAAGGTCGGATTGGTGGTAATTGGAATGGACACATTCGTACAGTATGTCGCCATTGGCGCGGTAATAGTATTTGCCGCTTATTTTGACACTCTGAAGACAACTATTACCAAGATTGTTGAAACAAAAAGGAAATAAATGCTGTTCATCTTTCCACCCATGCTGTTTAAGGGAGAAATACACTATGAGAAAAATTAGTGCAAATGGAAAATATGCGTATGTATTCAGTACATATTCCCCCCCCATTGCGCGTGTAAAGCCTGGTGAAATAGTTCAGTTTTTTACGGAAGATGCATTTGAGGGTGCCGTTAAGACGGAGAAAGATGTACCCAGCAAGGTAAGGGGAGCCTGGGTAAATCCCCAGGTAGGACCTATTTATATAGAAGATGCGACTCCCGGAGACACATTAGCAATTCATATCTTGGATATTCAACCAGGAAGAGAATATGGCTGGAGCAGTCTTGGCGAAAATTTTGGGGGGCTTGTTGCTAATCCAAATACACCGATGTTGAACCCTCCCCTTAAAGAAAAAATGTGGATATACAAATATCAAGACGAGATGATGGTTCACAATGAATGGTTAAAGTTTGAATGGGAACCTTTTATTGGGACAATAGCTACAGCACCCGCGAGGGAAGCAATCCGAAGTGACTATCCATTTTGCCAGGGAGGGAATATGGATGTGCGGGATGTCAAGCCGGGAAATATTCTCTATTTGCCTGTCAGTGTCCAGGGAGGATACTTTTTTGCGGGGGATTGTCATGCAAAACAAGGAGATGGCGAAGTGTGTGGCGCCGCAATTGAGGTGGCAGGTATAGTTACGCTAAAATTCGAAGTATTAAAAAATATGCCTATCAAAAATCCGAGAATTGAGAGTCAAGAGGAAATCATGTGTGTTGGAAGTGCAAAGCCCATGGAGGAGGCTGCCAGAATTGCGTATATTGAATTGCTGAGCTGGATGGTGGAACTCGGGTGGGAAAAAATGGAGGCATATCAATGTATGTCTCATGAGGTGAAAATGTGTGTTGGAAACATTGTGAATCCCCAGTATTCAATGGTAGCAAAATTAAAAAAAGAGATCGCTTATCGACATAGGAAACCTAATTATAAAGGTTAGAAGTAAAAACTACTGGGATCTGTATTGATTTACTGAGCGGGCACTACCACAGGTTTGCTAATAAGAGCATATTTGCCATTTGGCACACATGCTTTACTGTTTTTGAAATTAGAAATTTTACAGAGATTTTCCGGAGTAGAAGTAAGTCCAAAGGCTACAGTCTATACAATTGTATTCCTGGAGTCTATGTCAAGTTTATAGTTACTTGTGGTAGCGCCTTTAAATCTTATTAAATGTAATCATTCCTGTATCTGAGTTTCAAAGAATATTATTTTACTTCACATGAGCGACGCTGCACGCAATCAGTGAGTACTAATTATTTTTGCGGGGAGGCATACAGGAATTTCCGAGAATGATAGTAGGATCAAAAACATATTTGCGAAATGGCAGGGAAATATCTTTGATGTGTGCCAAGATGGAAGAAGCAACTTGTTGACCGATTCCAATCGTATCAAAGTGAGCGATCGTAGGTGTTGCTTCCATTAAATCAATATTGGGAATGTCATCATAAGTAGCCAGAGAAAAGTCAGATGCACACAGAGTTGGATGATGGTGAAGCGCTTTTAGGATTCCCAGCATATGCATGTTGCAATGAGAAAGAATCGCAGTGGGGAGCGTTTTGAAGTTTTGCATATATTGGACAGCGTTAATTCCGGATTGGCAAGTGTAATCTCCTACATAGATATATGGATAAGTATCGTCAACGAAAAGACCAACTTCTCTCATGGCGTCAACAAACCCTTGAAAACGTTCAATGCTGTTGTTGAGGTGTAAAGGTCCCCTGACTACAAAAATTTTACTATGTCCGAGTTCGAGCAGGTGTTTTGTTAACAAATAAGAACCAAGATAATTATTCGTTGTTATTAAGTCGCCGCGGAAGCCAGACATGGATACAGGAATTGAACGATTGAGCAATACCATGGGAATTTTACTGTTCATTTTAAGAATAAACTCATTGTTGAATCCCGTAGTATTCAAAATAAGCCCATCAATATTTTTACTAAACAACATTTCCAGATAATCCAACTCTTGCTGCTGGTTATTACCAGTACTGCACAGGATCAGACTGTAATTTTCCAGCCTTACATAATCCTCCACTGTACGGGCAATGGCAATATAATCCGCATTTGTGATATCAGATACTAAGAAACCAATGGTATGCGTGTGATGCGTTTTTAAGCTCTTTGCAACAGAGTTTGGTACATAACCAAGTTCTTTAGCGGCTTTATAAACCCGCATACGTGTAGCTTCCGTCACAGATGGAGAATGGTTAAGTGCCCGGGATACAGTCGCAACGGAAACTTTAGCATGTTGTGCGATATCTCTAATCGTAATTGACAAGATTCTCACCTATCCAGATTTTCTGTATTAAAACTAGCATTGCTTATATTAGTGGAAAAAGAGCTCTCTTTAAAGTATAATTATAACATTTTTGTAATTTTTTTCAAGACTTTTTGGTTATAAATGTCTTCTTCGCAATGCAAGGATACTTCTTTGACAAAATTTTGAGGGGTTGGCACAAATGAAAACTCAAAAGAAAGTTATTATTTCGGCTGCAATTACGGGGGCGATTCATACCCCCTCACTTTCTCCCTACTTTCCCGCTACTCCAGAACAAATTGCCATACAGGCAATTGATGCAGCCAAAGCGGGGGCGGCTGTCGTTCACATACATGCTAGACAACAGGATGGTATGCCAGTAGGAGATTTTGAAACATTCCGAAGAATTCTTTCCAGAATAAAAAAAGAGGTTGATGTTGTTATTGGGATTACTACTGGCGGAGCTCAGGGAATGAGCACTGAGGAGCGTTTTTCTGTAATTGAAGAATTTCAGCCCGAAATGGCATCTGCCAATGGTGGGTCAATGAATTTTTGCTTTCATAAACTAGAGAAAAGCATTGGCTCCTGCCCTAAGTATTCTTGGGAGATTCCGTTTGTAAGCAGGACATATGACAATGTGTTTAAAAATACTTTTAAGGACATGGAATATTGCATTACAACTATGAATGCATGTGGAACACTCCCGGAGTATGAGGTATTTGATTTCGGGCAATTGGCAAATTTGCAATATTTCAAAAAGGAGGGCATTATCACTCAGCCTATCTATATACAATTTGTTCCCGGTGTTATGGGAGGATATCCCATGACAAACGAGGCAATGATGTTTATGATTGATCAAGCAAAAAAAATGTTGGGAAATGATATTCAATTCAGTACTGTTTCTGCCGGCAGACGGATGTTTCGGAATGCAACCATGATGTTGCTGCAAGGTGGGAACGTTCGGGTCGGAATGGAGGACGGGCTTTATATTAAGCCTAGCGGCGAATTGGCAATCAGTAATGCACAGCAAGTCACCAAAATGAGGCGTATTATAGAAGACCTGGATTATGAGGTGGCAAGCTCCGACGAAGCCCGGGAGATGCTGCATTTAAAGGGAGCAGACAAGGTGAATTTTTAAATATGCCTTATCCTTGTTTAAGGAAGACGCAAAATAAGACTTTAGAGAATAGGAGAAAATTTATGAAAAGCAGCAAGGTAGTGATGGCGGGCGCCGGAGTGATGGGCGCCTCCCTGGCGCAGGTGTATGCGCTGGCGGGCTACGAGACCTATGTGTACGATCTCTACGAGGCCGGGCTCGAAAAGGGAAAACACCTGATCACAATCAATCAGGAAATGATGGTGAAAGAGGGCCTAATTACGGAGGAGGAATCCAAGGCCGCCTGCGACCGGATGGTGTTTACGCTGGACAAGGAGTGCTTCCGGGACTGCTGCCTGGTGGTAGAGAGCACCGTGGAGCGCATGGATATCAAGCAGAATTTCTTTGCTGAGATTTCTGAGATCGCGCCCAAGGAGGCTCTGCTTGCCACCAACACCTCCGGCCTGCACATCACGGAGATCGCGACGGCCTGCAAGTACCCGGAGCGATTCATGGGCCAGCACTGGCTCAATCCCCCGCATCTGCTGCCGCTGTGCGAGATCATTGCTGGTGAAAAGACCAGCCCGGAAAACGTGCAGAAGATGCGAACTCTGGTGGAAGGTCTGGGCAAGCAGCCTGTGGTAGTGGCCGATATCAACGGCTTCATCATCAACCGCATCCAGTTCGCAGTGCTGCGGGAAGCGCTGCACATTGTGGATATCGGTGCAGCCACCATCGAGGATGTGGATACGGTTCTGAAGGCCGGCATGGGCCTGCGGTATGCGGCCCTGGGCCCCTTCGGCGTGGCGGACTTCGGCGGATTGGATACCTTTGACCACATCAACAGCTATCTCAACGCCGAGCTGGATGATTCCAAGGTAGGGAACAAGCGGCTGCATGAGATGGTGGAGGCCGGCAAGCTGGGCGTCAAGAGCGGCCAGGGCTTCTACGATTACTCCGGTGATAAGGCGGACGAGGCCATCCGGGAACGGGACCGGCTGTACATCGAGCTGGCCAAGGTGCTGTATTTCAAGAAATGAGGTGCCCCCATGAGAAGTGACTTGATGAAGACCGGTGTGGACCGCATTCCCCACCGTGCCCTGTTCCGCGCCCTGGGATTGACAGACGAGGAATTGTCCCGCCCCATTATCGGCGTTGTCAGTGCCAAGAATGAAATCATCCCTGGACATATGCACCTGGACAAGATCGCGGAGGCTGTGAAAGCAGGGATCCGTATGGCGGGCGGAACTCCCATCGAGTTCCCGGCCATCGGCGTGTGCGACGGCATCGCCATGAACCACGAGGGAATGTTCTTCTCTCTGCCCAGCCGGGAGCACATCGCTGACTCCGTGGAAATCATGGCCAACGCCCACCCCTTCGACGGCCTGGTGTTCATCCCCAACTGCGATAAGATCGTGCCCGGCATGATCATGGCGGCTCTGCGGGTGAATATCCCTTCCATCTTCTGCTCCGGAGGCCCCATGATGCCGGGATATGCCAATGGACAGAAGGTTGCTCTCACCAATGCGTTTGAAGCGCCGGGCGCTGTCCGCACGGGAAAGATGAGCGAGGCGGAAGCGCAGGAAATTGTGGAGCATTCCTGCCCGGGCTGCGGCTCCTGCGCAGGCATGTTCACAGCCAATTCCATGAACTGCATGACGGAGATTCTGGGCCTGGGTCTGCCGGGAAACGGGACGATCCCCGCGGTGGAGAGCCAGAGAATTCTCCTGGCCAAGCATGCGGGCATGAAGGTGATGGACCTGGTGCGGGACGATATCCGTCCCCGGGACATCGTGACGGAAAAAGCCATCAGGAACGGTCTGGCCGCGGATATGGCCCTGGGCTGCTCGACAAATACGATGCTGCACCTGCCGGCCATTGCCCACGAGGCAGGGATCGCCTTTGATCTGGATGGGGTCAACGCGGTGAGCGACAGCGTTCCCCACCTGGTAAAGCTGAACCCCGCGGGGGTCCATTGCCTGGTGGATCTGAACAACGCCGGCGGTCTCAGCGCTGTCATGAAGCGGCTGGACAGCCTGGGCTTGATCGACCCCTCCACCAGAACGGTGGATGGCACCTGGGCGGACCGGATCGCCAAGGCAGAAATCCGGGACGAGGACGTGATCCGGGACCGGGAGCACGCCTATTCCCAGACCGGTGGTCTGGCGGTGCTGTATGGAAACCTGGCGCCGGACGGCGCAGTGGTGAAAAAGGGCGCCGTACTGCCGGAGATGATGGTACATACGGGTCCTGCCAAGTGCTTTGACAGTGAGGAGGACTGCTGCCAGGGGCTGTACGCTGGCAAGGTGGTTCCCGGCGATGTGGTGGTGATTCGGTACGAAGGCCCCAAGGGCGGCCCCGGCATGCGGGAGATGCTGTCCCCCACGGCTGCGCTGGCGGGCATGGGCCTGGATTCCACCTGCGCACTGATAACCGACGGCCGCTTCTCCGGTGTCAGCCGGGGCGCGTCAATTGGGCATATCTCCCCGGAGGCAGCCGCCGGTGGGCTGATGGCTTATGTGCAGGATGGTGATCAGATTGCCATTGATATTCCTAATCACTCTATCCAATTGCTGGTATCTGAAGAGGAGATCGAGGCCCGCAAGGCAAGAACTACCCCCAGGCCGCCCAAGCAGGTCACCGGCTATTTGAAGCGGTACCGCGCAATGGTTACCTCGGCAAACCGGGGCGCCATTCTGGATGAGGATCGCTTCTAAAAAAAGAAGCATCTGATTGTTTGTCCCCTTACGATCACGTACTTGTACTTGCCGATATAAGTGCTTACCTCCATATTAGCAAACAGTCAGTTTCTTCTGCGTGGCCGGGAATCGAAACGGTCGGTTCCTGGCCACGCCCCAAATTTAACACACTGTCATGCGTATAAAAAAGCCAGAAGAGGAGGAACGAGGAATGAAAGACATCGTGGAGATCC
>ULXJ01066262.1_pt1 | contig 16828 bp, 7 predicted proteins | sample 1960981 | NCBI WGS metagenome assembly ULXJ01 (sample SAMEA4835830, study PRJEB28245) | human gut metagenome | biome: gut microbiome; material: fecal sample | place: Denmark | collected 2008 | reverse complement strand
GCCCGGACCGTGTCCACCCACGCCCTGAACATCTTCGGCGACCACTCCGACGTCATGGCCTGCCGTCAGACCGGCTTTGCCATGCTGGCCGAGGGCAACGTCCAGGAGGTCATGGACCTGGCTCCCGTGGCCCATCTGGCCGCCATCGAGGGCCGCGTTCCCTTCCTGAACTTCTTCGACGGTTTCCGTACCTCCCACGAGATCCAGAAGGTCGCCGTTTGGGATTACGAGGACCTGAAGGAGATGTGCGACATGGATGCCGTGGCGGCGTTCCGCAAGCACGCTCTGAACCCCGAGCGCCCCAACATGCGCGGCTCTCACGAGAACGGCGATATCTTCTTCCAGCATCGTGAGGCCTGCAACTCCTACTACGATGCTCTGCCCGAAGTGGTGGAGAAGTACATGGGCAAGATCAATGCCAAGCTGGGCACCAACTATCAGCTCTTCAACTACTATGGCGCCGCCGACGCTGACCGCGTCATCATCGCCATGGGCTCTATCTGTGACGTGGCCGAGGAGGTCATCGACTACCTCAACGCCAACGGTGAGAAGGTCGGCCTGATCAAGGTCCGTCTGTATCGCCCCTGGCGCGCGGACAAGCTGCTGGCCGCCATCCCTGCCTCCTGCAAGAAGATCGCTGTTCTGGACCGCACCAAGGAGCCCGGCTCCCAGGGCGAGCCTCTGTACATGGACGTGGTCACCTCTCTGGCCAACGCCGGCCGCACCGACATCCAGGTGATCGGTGGCCGTTACGGCCTGGGCAGCAAGGACACCCCGCCCGCCTCTGTGTTCGCTGTCTATGACGAGCTGAAGAAGGACCAGATGAAGCGTCAGTTCACCATCGGCATCGTGGATGATGTCACCCACCTCAGCCTGGAGGAGAAGCCCGCTCCCAGCGTGGCTCCTGCCGGCACCATCGAGTGCAAGTTCTGGGGCCTGGGCGGCGACGGTACCGTGGGCGCCAACAAGAACTCCATCAAGATCATCGGCGACCACACCGACAAGTATGTCCAGGCGTACTTCCAGTACGACTCCAAGAAGACCGGCGGCGTCACCGTCAGCCATCTGCGCTTCGGTGATTCCCCCATCAAGTCCTCTTACTACATCAACAAGGCCGACTTCGTGGCCTGCCACGTGCCTGCTTACATCACCAAGCACTTCCCCATCGTCCGTGATGTGAAGCCCGGCGGCACCTTCCTCATCAACTGCCAGTGGAACGACGAGGAGCTGAACCACCATCTGGACGCCGCTTCCAAGCGTTACATTGCCAAGAACAACATCCAGGTCTACACCATCGACGCCATCGACCTGGCTGCCAAGATCGGCATGGGCAAGCGGACCAACACCATCCTGCAGTCCGCCTTCTTCTCCCTGGCCAAGGTCATGCCCGAGACGGATGCCATCCAGTACATGAAGGATGCCGCCACCCACTCCTACCTGAAGAAGGGCCAGGACATCGTGGACATGAACCACAAGGCCATCGACGCCGGTGCCACCGCCTACAAGAAGTTCGATGTGCCTGCCGACTGGGCCAACGCTGTGGATGAGGATACCACTGTCAAGCACACCGGTCCCGCCGCTCTGGTGGAGCAGGTGACCACCATCCTGGATCCCGTGGACAAGATGGACGGCGACAGCCTGCCCGTGTCCGCTTTCGTCAAGCACGTGGATGGCCAGTTCGAGCTGGGCGCCTCCGCTTACGAGAAGCGCGGCGTGGCCGTCAATGTTCCCACCTGGGACGCCACCAAGTGCATCCAGTGCAACAACTGCGCCTATGTCTGCCCCCACGCCACCATCCGTCCCTACGCTCTGACCGAGGAGGAGGCCGCCAAGGCTCCCGCCGCTGCCAAGATCGTGGACATCAAGGCCGGCAAGGGCAAGGGCGTGTACAAGTACACCATGGCCGTGTCTCCTCTGGACTGCATGGGCTGCGCCGTGTGCGTTGGCCAGTGCCCGGTGGGCGCCCTGACCATGGTGCCTCAGGAGCAGGAAGCCGCTCAGCAGGATGTCTTCAACTACTGCGTCGCTGAGGTCTCCGAGAAGAAGGACATGCAGGACAACACCGTCAAGGGCAGCCAGTTCCGTCAGCCCATGCTGGAATTCTCTGGATCCTGCGCCGGCTGCGCCGAGACCAGCTATGCCCGCCTGATCACCCAGCTCTTCGGCGATCATATGTACATCTCCAACGCCACTGGCTGCTCCTCCATCTGGGGCGGTCCCGCTGCCACCTCTCCGTATTGCACCAACAAGGAAGGCCACGGCCCCGCCTGGTCCAACTCCCTGTTCGAGGATAACGCCGAGCACGGCCTGGGCATGCTGCTGGGCCAGCAGGCCACCCGCAACCGCCTGGCGGACCAGATCCGCGAGCTGGCCGGCGTGACCGAGAGCGCCGAGAAGAAGGCCGCCTGCGAGGAGTATCTGGCCACCATGGAGGACTATGAGGCCAACAAGGCTGCCATCGCCAAGCTGCTGCCTCTGCTGGAAGCCGATCCCGACTGCCCGTACTCCAAGGCTATCCTGGCCGACAAGGAATACCTGGGCAAGAAGTCCATGTGGGTCTTCGGCGGCGACGGCTGGGCCTATGATATCGGCTTCGGCGGCGTGGACCATGTCCTGGCCTCCGGCAACGACATCAACATCTTCGTCTTCGATACCGAGGTTTACTCCAACACCGGCGGACAGGCTTCCAAGGCCTCCAACATCGGCCAGGTGGCGCAGTTCGCCGCGGCCGGCAAGGAGATGAAGAAGAAGTCCCTGGCGGAGATCGCCATGAGCTACGGCTACATCTATGTGGCCCAGGTGGCCATGGGCGCCAACCCGGCTCAGACCCTGAAGGCCATTCAGGAGGCCGAGGCCTATCACGGCCCGTCTCTGATCATCGGCTACGCCCCCTGCGAGATGCACTCCATCAAGGGCGGCATGATGAACTGCCAGAAGGAAATGAAGAAGGCTGTGGATTGCGGCTACTGGAACCTGTTCCGCTTCAACCCCGCCGCTGAGGGCGCCAAGTTCACCCTGGACTCCAAGGAGCCCAAGGGCGGCTATCAGGAGTTCCTGATGAACGAGGCCCGCTACAGCCGTCTGACCCGCGAGTTCCCCGACCGGGCCACCGAGCTGTTCCAGCGCAACGAGAAGGCCGCCATGGACCGCTACGAGCACCTGCTCAAGCTCAAGACCATGTACGAGGGCTGATCGCCGTCCGGCGTACAGCTCCCCTTCCCGTAAGGAAACCATAAAAAGAAATTGTTAAGAAAAAAGGGTGGAATCTCAGACCGAGAGGCGCTATAATGTTGTCCTCCTGTGGGGTGGAGCCTGGTTCAGCCCCATGGACAATGAAAAAGTGGGTGTTCTTCCGAAAGGTGGAAGATATGAATATGCAGACGACAACTGATTCCCGCCGGGGACAGGTCCTGCGGGCAGAGGCCCGGCACCTGCTCTGGATTGTACTTCTGGCTCTGGGTGATATCCTTGTGGTGGAACTGTTCAACCACAAGGCATTTACGGATGGATTAGAGGCTTTCTGGGCATTTTTGACGGATGCACCGCTGGCGTTTCTGGTGGACGCACTGCTGGTGCTGGTGACGCTGGTTCCAGCCCTGTTTCTGCGCAGGCGGGTGTTCTGGTGTACCCTGATGTCCGCTGTGTGGCTGGTTGCCGGGGCCGTGAACGGGTTCATCCTGCTTAACCGCATGACCCCTTTCACCATGGCGGACATCACCGTGCTCAACAGTGGTCTGGACACCCTGCCCAATTATCTCTCCAAGGGGGCCATCGTGCTGCTGATCCTGGGGATCGTAGCTCTGATCGGCGGTCTGGTGATGTTGTTTTGGAAGGGCCCCCGTTGCGGTCAGCCCTGGCGAATCCGCCGGCGAACGGGTCTGGCGGCTCTGGTCCTGTGCGCCGCCGTTCTGGGGGGCGCCTGGGGCTTGGCCTTCCAGACGGATCAGCTCACCACGGTGTTCTCCAACCTGGCCTACGCCTATGAGGACTACGGTTTTCCCTACTGCTTTTTGCAGACCTGGCTCAATCGAGGCATCCACCGCCCCTTCAATTACGGCTCCTCTGTGATGTTGGACCTCCGCCAAGAGATTCAGGAGGCCCAGGATGCGGCGGAAACGGCGGAGCAGACTGACGTCAACGTGATTATCGTCCAGTTGGAATCCTTTATTGACCCGGAGCAGATCCAGGGTCTGACCTTGTCTCAGGACGCCGTGCCCAACTGGCGGGCGCTGAAGGAGAACGGTTCCACCGGGATTCTGACCGTGCCGGTGGTGGGAGCGGGCACCGCCAACACGGAGTGCGAGGTCCTCACCGGCATGAGTACCCGTCTCTTCGGTCCAGGGGAATATCCCTATGAGACCTGCTTCCAGGACCAGACCGTAGAGAGTATTGCCTACATTCTGAAGGAAAAGGGCTACGCCACCCACGCCATCCACAACCACGAGGCCACCTTCTACAACCGGGACCGGGTGTATCCCAACCTGGGCTTTGACGACTTCATTCCTCTGGAGTACATGCCCGCAGTGGAGACCACGCCCCAGAACTGGGCCAAGGACGCTGTACTGGAGAGCCAGATCCTCAAGGCCCTGGACGCCACACCGGACCAGAGGGACTTCGTGTTCACTGTCACCGTGCAGGACCACGGCAAGTATCCCGACCAGCAGGTGCTGGAGGACCCCGCCATCACCGTCACCAACTGCCCCGACCCGGAGCGCCGCTGGGCCGCCGAATACTACGTCAATCAGCTCTATGAGACAGACGCCTTCATCGGCCGCCTGGTGGAGGACCTGGAGCAGCGGGAGGAAAAGACCATCCTGGTGCTGTACGGCGACCACCAGCCCGCCCTGGGGCTGGAGGGCAGCGATATGGCCGGAGACAGCCTCTTTTACACCGAGTACATCCTTTGGAACAACTTCGGCCTGGAGCAGCGGGAGGAGAATCTGACTTCCTACCAGCTCTCCGCCTATGTGCTGAACCGGCTGGGCATTGCCGACGGGACGCTCAATGCCTTCCACCAGTTCTTCCGGGAGGAGCCGGGGTATCTGTCCAACCTGCGGCGCATCCAGTATGATATGCTGTACGGCCACCGCTATCTCACCGGCGGCCAGGCGCCCTACGAGCCCACGGAAATGAGGATGGGAGTGGAGCCCATCTCCGTCACGGACCTGTATCACAGTGGAACGGTGTGGTGCATTGCTGGAAAGAATTTCAGCCCCTACTGCCGGGTATACGCCGACGGGAAAGAGCTGGAGACCGTGTACCTGTCGCCCACGCTGCTGTGCCTGAAGGAGGATCCGGAGGGCCTGACGGCGGCGGATCTGGAGATCCGCGTGGTGGATAAGGACCGGAACGTGCTCAGCGAGACAGAATGAGACAAGGCCCGCCCCTTCAGGGGCGGGCCTTGTACTGCCTCGCGGAAGGGGCTGGGGGGCCTTCCAGATGTTGTCCGTTGCCTCAATGGCGTCGGGACTGATACAATGGAGGCCCGGGCACGACGCCCGGAGAACCCCATTGACGAGGAGAACATTATGAAGCACCCACGGATGAAACGGGCGGCCCTGTGGCTGCTGACCCTTTGCCTGTCGGTCGCCCTGACGGGGGTGAATCGCATGGACGCTGCCGCCGCGGAGACGGCAGGCCAGGTGGTGGGCTACTATGCCAGTTGGGCCCCCCTGCGGGGCTACGGCCCGGACCGCCTGACGGCAGAGCGGTTCACCCAGATCAATTACGCCTTCGCCGACATCAGCAGTACCACCGGCAAGGTGGTCCTGGCGAACCCGGCTCAGGATACCAAGACCTTGGCAGGACTGACGTCCCTGCGGAAGCAGAATCCAGATCTGAAGATCGTACTGTCCATCGGCGGCTGGGATTACTCCACCTATTTTTCCGACGCCGCCTCCACTGCCTCCCGGCGGGAGACCTTTGCCCAGAGCTGCCTGGATCTGATCTTGGCCCATGACCTGGACGGCGTGGACCTGGACTGGGAATATCCCGTCTCCGGCGGAACTTCGGGGGTCATCCACCGGCCTCAGGACAAGCAGAATTTTACCTTGCTGCTGAAGGCCATTCGCCAGAAGCTGGACCAGCAGGCACGGAAGGACGGCCGGGACTACCGGCTCACCATTGCCGGCGCCGCCGGCAGCGGGTATCTCAATTGCATTGAGCCCCAGGCGGTGGCGCAGTTGGTGGACCACATCTTTTTGATGACCTATGACTTCTACGGCCCCTGGAGCAGCCGCTCCGGCTTCAATGCGCCCCTGTACGCTCCCTCCAGTGCCCAGAGTGGCAGTGTGGACAACGCCGTGACCACCTGGCTGAGCCGGGGCGTGGCGGCGGAGAAGCTGGTGCTGGGGATGCCCCTGTACGGCTACATATATCAGGGTGTCTCCTCCTCCGGCAGCGGGCTCAACAGCAGCTTTTCCTCCGCCCGCTCTGTCACCTACAATGCGCTGAAAGAGACGTACCTGACCGATTCCGGATACCGCCAACTGCGGCACAGCGCCGCCCAGGTGCCCTATCTCTATGGACGCGGCAGCTTTATCTCCTATGATGACCCGACCTCCATGGCCGCCAAGGCGGAGCTGGCCCGGGACTACAACCTGGGCGGCATCGGTTTCTGGGAGCTGTCCCAGGATACCGCCGGAGAACTGGTGTCGGCGGCCTGTCAGGCCTGGGGCGCCGGGGCAGAGAGTGGGTTCTGGGATGTGCCGCCTTTCGCCTGGTACGCCGACGCCGTGGCGGAGGTCTCCGCTGCCGGGCTGATGCAGGGCACCGGGGCGGGACTGTTCTCCCCCGGCGGCACCGTCAGCCGGGGTATGGCCGTCGCCATTTTGTACCGTCTGGCGGGAGAGCCCAAGGCGCCGGACATTCCCTTTTCCGACGTGTCCGCTTCCGATTATTACGGCGACGCGGTGGCCTGGGCGGCAAAGACCGGCGTGGCCACCGGCTATGCCGACGGTACCTTCCGGCCCCAGTTGCCGGTGTCCCGCCAGCAGTTGGCGGCGTTGCTGTGGCGGTATGCCCACTGGGCGGAGGTCGATCTGGTCCGTCCGGCGGATCTGGCGGATTATCAGGACGCGGCTCAGGTGGCCGTTTACGCTGTAGAGCCCCTGGGCTGGGCGGTGAAGGCTGGGCTCATCCAGGGCACGGCGGAGGGAAAGCTGCTGCCCCAGGGCGGCGCCCTCCGGGGACAGACCGCCGTGATCCTCTGCCGCTTTCTGGAGCTGCTGGAGGTGTGACGCGCTGCGGCGCCTGAGTCCCTTTTTCAGAGGACATTTAGCGGGAGCGGCAAGTCTGCTTCGGATAAAGCTGGCACCGAAAAAATGGAAAGATGTGCGAAAGGGCGGACCCTGAAATGGGTCCGCCCTTTCGCACGTTTGCGCATATTGTAACAGAGGAGTCACGAGGAATATTATAAGTTGGATCTGAAGTCTCAGGCAGATAAATTTGCCGCGGACCGGAGCTGCTAACGCAGGGTCTGGAAGGCGCTGGGGCTCACACGTAGAACAGCAGGTCGCTGTATACGGGGAAGGGCCAGTAAGCGGCATCAGTCACGGTCTCCAGCTTGTCGGCGATCTCCCGGGCGGCAGCCATGTCGGGAATGATGGTTTCATGGCTGTAAACCATGGCGTCCATGGCATCACCAGGCACCTGGGCCACAGCCTGCTCCAGCTTGGCACAGGCGTCCGCCAGAGCGTCCGTCAGGGCACCGATCTGAGTGGCGGTGTCCTTCTCATACCCGCAGCTAACACCGCAGGCGGCCTTTCCGGCGGCCCGGCTGCACAGGTCGGAGGCGTACCGGGACACGGCCGGGAGAATCTGATGGCGGATCATGTCCACCATGGTGTTGGCTTCAATGGTGATCACGGTGGTGTAATTCTCAATGTGGATCTCCGCCCGGGCGGAAATCTCCTCCTTGGTGTAGATGCCGTGCTTGGTGAATAGCTCCACGTTCTTGGGAGCGGTGTAGGCCGGCAGGGCGTCGGCAGTGGAGGCCAGGTTGGAAAGACCCCGCTTCTCAGCCTCGGCAATCCAGGCGTCGTCATAGCCGTTACCGTTGAAGATGATCCGCTGATGCTCAGTGAACACCCGCTTGATCAGCTTCTGCAGATCTGCCTGGAAGTCCTTGGACTTCTCCAGCTCGTCGGCGAACTGGTTCAGCTCCTCCGCCATGATGGTGTTCAGAGCGATGTTGGGGCCGGAGATGGACTGGGAGGAACCCAGCATGCGGAACTCAAACTTGTTGCCGGTGAAGGCCATGGGGGAGGTCCGGTTGCGGTCCGTGTTGTCCATGCGGATAGCAGGCAGCACGTCCACGCCGATCTCCAGAGTGCGGTTGCCGGCGTCCTTGAACTCGGTGCCGTGGATGATGGACTCCACCACAGCGCCCAGCTCATCACCCAGGAAGATGGACAGCACAGCCGGCGGCGCCTCCTGGGCGCCCAGACGATGGTCGTTGCCGGGGAAGGCCACGGTGGCCCGCAGGAAGTCCTGATAGTCGTCCACACCCTTGACAAAGGCCGCCAGGAACAACAGGAACTGGGCATTCTGGCTGGGCGTGGAGCCGGGCTTGAAGAGGTTCTTGCCGGTATCAGTGGACATGGACCAGTTGTCGTGCTTGCCGGAGCCGTTGACACCGGCGAAGGGCTTCTCATGGAGCAGGCATACCAGACCGTGGCGGTCCGCCACCTTCTTCATGACCTCCATGGCCAACTGGTTCTGGTCGCAGGCACTGTTGGCATCGGTGTAGATGGGGGCCATCTCATGCTGGGAGGGGGCCACCTCATTGTGCTTGGTCTTGCTGAGGACGCCCAGGGCCCACAGGGTCTCATCCAGATCCTTCATGTAGGCGGCTACCCGGGGACGAATGGCGCCGAAATAGTGGTCCTCCAGCTCCTGACCCTTGGGGGGCTTGGCACCGAACAGGGTCCGGCCACAGAAGCGCAGGTCCTCCCGCTGCTTGTAGAGGTCCTTGTCGATCAGGAAGTACTCCTGCTCGGGGCCCACCTGGGCGGTGACCCGCTTGGTCTCCGTGTCACCGAACAACCGCAGGATGCGGATGGCCTGGCGGCTCAGCTCATCCATGGATCGCAGCAGAGGGGTCTTTTTATCCAGAGCCTGACCGGAATAAGAGCAGAAGATGGTGGGGATGCAGAGGCTGCCCTCCTTGATGAAGGCGAAGGAGGTGGGGTCCCAGGCGGTATAGCCCCGGGCTTCGAAGGTGGCCCGCAGGCCGCCGGAGGGGAAGGAGGAGGCGTCGGGCTCGCCCCGGACCAGCTCCTTGCCGGAGAATTCCATGATGATCTTGCCGCCGCCCACCGGGGAGATGAAGCTGTCGTGCTTCTCAGCGGTGACACCAGTCATGGGCTGGAACCAGTGAGTATAGTGGGTGGCACCCTTTTCCACGGCCCACTGCTTCATGGCCTCGGCAATCTCATTGGCGGTGGAAATGTCCAGAGAGGTGCCGTCCACAATGCACTTTTTCCAGGCCTTGTAGGATGCGGTGGACAGCCGCTCCTTCATGGTCTCTTCGTTAAAGACCATACTTCCAAAGAGCTCAGGGAGCTTCAGAGTGGTACTCATACGTTTTTCCTCCTATCGTTCTATGTGGTATCGTATCATAAAATCGCCGGAACGCAATAGGTAATACTTCTAAAATTTTACCGGTTACAGACCGCTGGCTCCGTAGTTGGACAGCACCCGGGCGGAGGGGTCCGTCACGTTGCAGCCCTTCCAGGAGCGGTTGGGCATCCAGAAGTCCTTGATCATGTGTGCCTGGCCGGGATAGAACTGCTCGAACAGCTCCCGATACAGCAGGCTCTCCTTGGTGAAGGGCTGGCAGTAATCGTACTTCTGCCGGAGCTGCTCAAACTGAGCATCGGTGTAATAGGACTCGGCGTAGGCCTTCAGATCGTCCACCATGGAGTGGCCCACGGCATCGGAGAAGGCGGCCTTCTGGCGCCACAGGATGTGGTCCGGCAGCAGGTGGTCCTTCTCAAAGGCCCGCCGCAGCAGATACTTGCCCATGTTGTAGGTGTTCATCTTCAGCGCCGGGTCGATGGACATGACGTAGTGGACAAAATCCAGGTCGCCGAAGGGGACCCGGGCCTCCAGGGAGTTGGCGGAGATGCACCGGTCCGCCCGCAGCACGTCGTACATGTGCAGTTCATCCACCCGCTTTTTGGCCTCCTGCTGGAAGGCCTCGGCGCTGGGGGCGAAGTCCGTGTACTTGTAGCCGAACAGCTCGTCGGAGATCTCGCCGGTCAGCAGCACACGGATGTCGGTGTCCCGGTGGATGGCCTTGCAGCAGAGGTACATCCCCATGCTGGCCCGGATGGTGGTGATGTCCCAGGTGCCCAGGATCTGGACCACCTCCGGCAGTGTCTCAATGACCTCGTCCCGGGTCATGTAGACCTCTGTATGGTCGGCGCCCATAAAATCGGCGGCCTCCCGGGCGTACTTGAGGTCGATGGCGTCGGTGTCCATGCCGATGGCGAAGGTGCGGATCTTCTTGCCCAGGATCACGGCGCTGATGGCGCACACCAGGGAGGAGTCCAGCCCGCCGGAGAGCAGGAAGCCCAGGGGGGCGTCGGCGTCCAGCCGCTTATCCACGGCGGCGATCAGCTTCTGGCGGATCTGACGGCAGATATCGTCCAGATCACCGGTGACGTAGTCTCCCGTCACGGCGGCGGGGTCGGCGTAGCGGACGAAGCGGCCCTGGGCGTAGTAGTGGCCCGGAGGGAAGGGGAAGATCTTGCGGCACAGCCCCACCAGGTTCTTGGGCTCACTGGCGAACACAATGGCGCCGGCTTTGTCGTAGCCGTAGTACAGCGGACGGATGCCGATGGGGTCCCGGGCGGCCACCAGAGAGTTGGTAGCGCTGTCGTAGATCACCAGGGCGAACTCCGCGTCCAGCCGGGCAAACATCTCCAGGCCGTATTCCCGCCACAGGGGAAGGAGAATTTCGCAGTCGCTGCCGCTGCGGAAGGTGTATTTCTCACTGAGCTGGCGCTTGAGGGGCCGGAAGCCGTACAGTTCGCCGTTGCACACCACATAGTCGTCGCCCAACCGGAAGGGCTGCATGCCCTCCTCGGTCAGCCCCATGATGGCCAGCCGGTGGAAGCAGAGATATCCGGTGGGGGTCTCCACGATCCGGGACATATCGGGACCCCGGGACACGGTGCGGTCAAAGTAGGGACGGATCTCCTCGGGAGTCAGCGTTTTGCGGGAAAAACCCATAATGGAACACATAGATAAGCACCTCCAAAAACAAAAAGACGCAGCTACATCCTAATATTTTAGGACGAATAGCTGCGATCCGCGGTGCCACCTAATTTGCCCCCAAGGGGGCCCCTTTCAAGGCTCTAACAAGCCCGTGTGAGGTAACGATCACAACTCGTCGCACTTACTGGCGGATGCCCGCGTTCAGATTGCAGCTACGGAGTGTTCTTCCCACGGATTCTTTGTTACAGGGTTCGCACTGTCCCCCGCTCACTGAAACGGAACGTCCGTGGTACTTTTCTCCATCGACGCCTTTGCCGATGTTTGATTGATGGATGAAGTGTATCATTGAAAATGGTTTTCTGTCAATGGCAAAACAAACAAAATCAAGCGGGCTGACCGGAAAAAAGTTTTCGACAGCTTCCAAAAAAAGGACAAACAACAGGGAGAGCCGCCCTCCCGCGGAGGACGGCCCTCCCTGCTTTTGTACACAAGTGAGGGCAAATGCCTTACAGATTGATCTCGGCTTTTTCTGTGGTGGCGCCGGAGAGCAGCGGTTCCACCTGGTGGAGGAAGGCGGTCACCTGCTCCGGGCAACGGCCGATATAGGCGGAGGGGGTCAGCACCGCCTCCATCTCTTCCTCAGTCATGCCGAAGGCGGGCTCTGCCGCCAGACGGCTGAGCAGGTCGCACTTCTCCCCTTCCTTCATTTTGGCGGTGGCGGCCATGGAGCACTGGCGGATGATCTCGTGGAGCTCCTGGCGGTTGCCGCCCCGCTTCACCGCCTCCATCATCAGATTCTCCGTGGCGATGAAGGGCAGGTACTCCCGGACGGTGGCCTCCACCACCTTTTCGTTGACGTGGAGGCCGTCGGTGACATTCTGGGCCAGGCGCAAAATGGCGTCGGCGCAGAGGAAGCCCTCCGGCAGGGAGATCCGCCGGTTGGCGGAGTCGTCCAAGGTGCGCTCCAGCCACTGGACCGCGGCGGTCATAGGGGCGTTCATGGCGTCGGCCATCAGATACCGGGCCAGGGAGCAGATCCGCTCGGAGCGCATGGGGTTGCGCTTGTAGGCCATGGCGGAGGAGCCGATCTGGTTCTTCTCGAAGGGCTCCTCCACCTGCCGGTCATGCTGAAGCAGGCGGATGTCGTTTGCCATCCGGTAGCAGCTCTGGGCGATGGCGGACAGACAATTGAGGATACGGCTGTCCATCTTCCGGGGATAGGTCTGGCCGCAGACCGGGAAGCAGCGGTCGAAGCCGAACTCTGCGGCAATCATCCGGTTCATCTCGTCGATCTTGGCGCCGTCCCCCTCGAACAGGTCCATGAAGCTGGCCTCAGTGCCGGTGGTGCCCCGGCAGCCCAGGAAGGGAATGCTGCCCAGCACGAAGTCCAGTTCCTCCAGGTCTGCCACCAGGTCCTGCATCCACAGCGTAGCCCGTTTGCCCACGGTAACCAACTGGGCCGGCTGGTAGTGGGTGTAGCCCAGAGTGGGGGTGGCCTTGTACTGATCGGCGAATTTGGCCAGGTTGGCAACCACCGCCAGCAGTTCACCCCGCAGGTACCTGAGGCCCTCCCGGTAGAGGATCAGATCGGCGTTGTCGGTGACGTAGCAGCTTGTGGCGCCCAGGTGGATGATGCCGGCGGCGGAGGGGGCGGCCAGGCCGTAGGCGTACACATGGGCCATCACATCGTGGCGGACCTCCTTTTCCCGGCGTGCCGCCGCGTCGAAGTCGATGTCGGTCACATGGGCCTCCAGATCCGCCACCTGACCGGCGGTGACGGGCAGGCCCAACTGATGCTCCGCCCGGGCCAGGGCCACCCACAGCTTCCGCCAGGTCTGGATCCGCGTCTCCTGGGAGAACAGGCGCAGCATGAAGTCGGAAGCGTATCGGGACGCCAGCGGGGACTCGTAACGGTCTTTGGACATAATAAGGTCCACCTTTCCTGAAAAGATTCAAAGATGGCGCAAGAGGAGACAACGTGTCTCCTCTTGCGGACGGGTAATTATCGGATGATGATGGAATCCCGCTCCGGGCCCACGGATACGTAGGTGATGTGACAGCCGATCTGGCGCTCCACATACTCCACATAGTTCCGGGCGGCCTCCGGCAGGTCCTCCCATTTACGGGCGCCGGAAATATCGCACTTCCAGCCGGGCATGTACTCCATCACAGGCTTGGCCTCCGGCAGCAGGGTCGGGAAGGGGAAATCGTCCGTGATCTGGCCGTTCAGCTCGTACCGGGCGCAGATGGGGATCTGGTCCATGTAGCTGAGCACGTCCAGCTTGGTCAGGGCGATATCAGTGGCGCCCTGGCACTGGATGCCGTAGCGGGTGGCCACGATATCAATGGGGCCTACCCGACGGGGACGTCCCGTCTTGGCGCCGTACTCGCCACCGGCCTCCCGCAGCTTCTCAGCCTCTTCGCCGAACCACTCGCAGGTGAAGGGGCCCTCGCCCACGCAGGAGGAGTAGGCCTTCACCACGCCCACCACCTTTTCGATCTTGGCCTCCGGATACCCGGAGCCCACCGGGGCGTAGGCGGCGATGGGGTTGGAGGAGGTGGTCATGGGATAGATGCCGTAGTCCAGGTCCCGCAGGGAGCCCAACTGGGCCTCAAAAAGAATGCTCTTGCCGTCCTTGTTGGCCTTGCGCAGGAAGGCGCCGGTGTCACAGATGAAGGGCTTGATCTTTTCGCCGAAGTTGGCCACCCAGGCCTTCAGGTCCTCCATGGTGTAGGGCTTGGCACCGTATACACGGGTCAGGGTCAGGTTTTTCCACTCCAGAATGCCCTCCAGACGATCCCAGAGCTTGTCCGGATACAGCAGCTCGCCGGCCATAACGGTCTTCTTCTGGTACTTGTCGGAGTAGAAGGGGGCGATGCCCTGCTTGGTGGAGCCGTACTTCTTGTCGGCCAGGCGGGCCTCCTCCAGACCATCCAGATCCCGGTGCCAGGGCAGCAACAACGAGGCCCGGTCGCTGACCTTCAGATTTTCCGGCGTGATGGACACGCCTTTGCCGGTGATGTCCTGGATCTCCGCCCACAGGTTCTCACAGTCCAGAGCCACGCCGTTACCCAGAATATTCACCACACCGGGACGGAAAATGCCGGAAGGCAGCAGATGCAGGGCGAATTTCCCAAACTCGTTGACCACAGTGTGGCCGGCGTTGCCGCCGCCCTGGTACCGGACCACCACATCATAGTCGGCGGTGAGCAGGTCTACCATGCGGCCCTTTCCCTCGTCGCCCCAGTTGATCCCCACGATGGCGCAATTTGACATACTTCAAAACCCTCCCGGATTGTTTTTGCGGATCCTTCAGTCAGGCGGCCTGAAGCACAGGAGCCCAACCTTAGTCATTATATAGGTGGATCTTTCATAAGTAAAGCACAAACTTGTAATATTCGGTATTATTTTTTCTAATCTTGCCGGCCGGGATGGTTTTTCCTTTCCAAAGACAGGGGAGATATGGTATAATAATCCTCGTGTTTTAAGTGCCGGTCTGTCCGGTTTACAAAAGAGGAGAGAGGTCGAGGGGTTATGGCAGCCATCGGTTTTGACAATCAACAATATCTCAAGACGCAGTCCGAACAGATTCGCAAACGGATCGCCCAGTTCGGCGGAAAACTGTATCTGGAATTCGGCGGGAAGCTGTTTGACGACTATCACGCGTCCCGGGTCCTGCCGGGCTTTGCGCCGGACAGCAAGGTGCGGATGTTGCAACAACTGCGGGAGGATGTGGAGATCGTCATCGCCATCAACGCCGCCGATATTGAGAAGAACAAGGTCCGGGGCGATCTGGGTATCACCTATGACGAGGACGTGCTGCGGCTGATCGACAGTTTCCGTGGCATGGGGCTGTATGTGGGCAGCGTGGTGCTGACCCGGTACAGCGGACAGGGGGCGGCGGACGCCTTTTTGCGCCGCCTGACGGCCCTGGGCATCCGCTGCTACCGCCACTACCCCATTGCCGGGTACCCCTCGGATGTGGCGCACATCGTCAGCGACGAGGGCCTGGGCAAAAACGATTATGTGGAGACCAGCCGTCCCCTGGTGGTGGTGACGGCGCCGGGCCCCGGCAGCGGCAAGATGGCCACCTGCCTCAGCCAGCTCTATCACGACTATAAGCGGGGCATCTCCGCCGGATACGCCAAGTTTGAGACCTTCCCCATCTGGAACCTGCCTCTGAAGCACCCGGTGAACCTGGCCTACGAGGCTGCCACGGCGGACCTGGACGACGTGAATATGATCGACCCCTTCCATCTGGAGGCCTACGGAAAGACCGCCGTCAACTATAACCGGGACGTGGAGATCTTCCCGGTGCTCAGCGCCATCTTCAAGAAGATCCTGGGCCAGTCCCCCTACCAGTCCCCCACGGACATGGGCGTCAACATGGCCGGCAACTGCATCGTGGATGACGACGTCTGCTCTGCCGCCTCCCGGATGGAGATCTTGCGCCGGTACTACACCGCCTGCGTGGAGCATGTGCAGGGTAAGTGCGAAGAGAGCACTGTCCGCAAGCTGGAGCTGGTGATGCAGCAGGCCGGCGTGACGGCGGAGTTGTGCCCGGCGGTATCCGCCGCCCTGACCAAGGCGGAGACCACCGGTGGCCCCGCCGGCGCCATGGTGCTGCCGGACGGCCGGGTGGTCACCGGAAAGACCTCCGATACCCTGGGCGCCGCCTCCGCCATGTTGCTCAACGCATTGAAGGCTCTGGGCGGCATCGACGATCAGTTCGAGCTGATCTCCGCCCAGGTGCTGGAGCCGGTGTGCCGGCTGAAGACCGCGTATCTGGGCCACAAGAACCCCCGGCTCCACACCGACGAGGTGCTGATGGCCCTGACCATCTCCGCCCTGACCAACCCCCTGGCGGAGCTGGCCCAGCAGCAGCTCCCCAAGCTCCGGGGCTGCGACGCCCATTTTTCTGTTATCCTCAGCGAGGTGGATGAGAACCTGCTCAAGCGGTTGGGCATCAACGTCAGCTGCGAAGCACGGTACGAGACGAAAAAGCTGTATCACCGGTAAAAAGGGGGGCGGTGCGCCATGGCACCCGCGCGGATTCAGGAGGAGAAGGCCACCGGCTACGGGCGGCTGAGCCTGTACCGCTCAGAGCTGATGGGAGCGGCCATGCTGTGGGTCATGCTGTTTCACGCCTATCCCTTCCGCTTCGGCCTGCCGCCGCTGGATGCGGTGAAGCAGGCGGGCTTTGCCGGGGTGGACATCTTTCTGCTACTGTCGGCTCTGGGACTGTACGTCTCTCTGGAGCGGTCCGGGAGTGGGACGAAGCTGGCCGCCTTTTACCGGCGGCGGGCGGTCCGGGTCCTGCCGGCCTATTGGCTGGTGGTGGGGCTGTACAGCCTGTGGCTGATCAGCCAGGGCCGCATCGGCGTGAAAACGGCGCTCTGGAGCCTGTCCACTCTCCACTACTGGTTTCACATCCCCGACACCTTCAACTGGTATGTGCCGGCCCTGCTGGCCTTTTACCTGCTGGCCCCCTTCTACGTCCGGCTCTTTGACCGCTGCCCCCGGAAGGAGTGGCTGACGGCGGCCATGTTCCCCCTGGCCTATGGCATCTACCGGCTGACCATCCCCCTGCACCTGAATTACACG
>ULXJ01028531.1_pt1 | contig 16999 bp, 16 predicted proteins | sample 1960981 | NCBI WGS metagenome assembly ULXJ01 (sample SAMEA4835830, study PRJEB28245) | human gut metagenome | biome: gut microbiome; material: fecal sample | place: Denmark | collected 2008 | reverse complement strand
GACCATGGCGGCAGCGGCTATATGATGTTTTTTGACGTGGACGAGGAAAAAGGCGTGATAAACTGCTACACCTATTCGCCGGTGCTGGACGATAAAGTGCGCTTTGACGACATATCAAAGAAAAAGAGACGCTACAGTAACGCCCCGCAGGACGAGCTGATGACTTTGGAGATACCCTGGGAGCTGACAAATTAAAGCGCAAATTAAAGCGCATACGAAAGCAGGAGCGGGAAAATTCCGCTCCTGCTGTCTTTTATTGGCTTTTATCGGGCTTAGTCGCTTATGCTCCTGCACTCCAGATAGTAACGCTTTTCGTTGGCCTCGCCCATGGAGAAGGTCTTGCGGGGCAGCGCGCCGTCGAATATTACGGTGCGGAAGAACGCACTCTTGTCCATGGGGGGCAGCAGGAAGCCCATGTTGCCTTCCTTGGTACCCAGGTCCATAACCACGTCAGCGCCGTGTATGTAGTCGATGGTGGCGCCGGCAGTCTCCTTGATGAGTATGTCCAGGGCGTTCTGAAGTGTTCCTACCTCAAGCTGAGCGGCGGGGTGCTCTACATAGAAGCAGCCTACTCCCTTACCGTTCACGAAGGGGATAACGTGGCCGGCCTTGCCGTCCATGGCCTTGTGGAGCTCGTCCATGCTGTTGAAGTTCCTGACTTCGCAGCTGCCGTTCTGCTCGGTCAGCTTGTTGCTTATCCACTCAACGGCCTTATCGCCTACGTTGAATATTACCCTGTGAATGGGCTCGAATACTATGCCGTCGTCATGTACGTTCTCGAGCTCTACCAGGCAGTAGCGGGCGGGGTGCTCGTCCTTTGCGGTGAGACCCTTCTCGGCCTTTATCCGCTCCCAGTTGGCCTTTGCGGTAGCGAAGGAATGGTTGCCGTCGCCCATGGCGAAGAGCAGGGGCGCCTGATCGGTGTTGTACTTTTTGGCGTATGCGTCTTTATCGATCAGAGCGGTGAGGGCGTCGATCGCGCCCTTTATCTGGCCCTCGTCCTTTACGAGGTAGCCCTTTATGTGGCCGCCCTTCTGCATAAGGTCGAAATCATACAGCTTTTCGGTCTTGTCCAGCTTCTCGCCTATGGGTTCTATAACGGTGCGCTCGGGGTCGTCTATGAGTACCAGTATATGGGGCATCTCCAACGGAGCGTCCTTCCTTATTCGAAGGCGGGGAGGTATACGCTCGACTATAGTGCCCTCGGTAGCGCGGATAAGTGTGGTTGAGCCCTTGGTATAGTCGTAGTTCTCCAGATCCAGCGCCACGATCAGTCCCTTGCGGGTCTTGCCGTCCACAGAGCGGACTACATAGGCAAAGCCCTCGCCCTTGTTTTCCAGCACGCCCTTCTCAACGTATTCCTTCATGTGGGCGTTTATAGAGGCTATGCGCTCGGCCTCGTCCGGCTTGTCCAGATACAGCTCGGGCAGCATTATGCGGAGAGTAGAAGGCGCGTCGCCAACTATCTTCTCGGTCTCGTTCCAGTAATCCGGCTGAGAGGTGAACTGGTCGCAGGCTACTACGGCCCACTTGGTCATATCCACGTCCTTGTTGGGGAGCAGCAGTTCAGGTACCCTTACGCCTATGTTATTTGCATACTTTGTCATGAAACAGCCTCCGTCAGTATTTTTTTGTTTTCAAAATAAACTGCAAAGATTTTTTAAGTACATAACTATCTTTTTATATCATACATCACACCAAGCCCTCCGGTCAATCAAAAGCAGCTTATTATGTTTTGATTTTTGATTCTTCAGGCTGAATCTTTTTCGCACTTTAAATAACTAAAGCGTCATGGTATAATCGTATCATAAGGAGGCGAAAAAGCAATGTACCGGAAGGATCTTACCACCCCCGAAACGGAGTGGTTTTTCAAGGCTATACTTTCCCTGAAGACGGAAGAGGACTGCGCCCGTTTCTTTGAGGATGTGGCCACAATAGGCGAGGTGCAGGCCATGGCTCAGCGGCTGCACGTGGCAAAGCTCCTTAACGACGGCTGCAAATACTCAGACGTTGCAGAGGTCACCGGCGCCTCCACCGCCACCATATCCCGGGTGAGCCGCTGCCTCACCTACGGGGCGGACGGATACAAGCTGGTTCTGGGCAGGCTGGAGAAGTAACCGTTTTGTCCGCTTATGTTTCACGCTGCACATTTTTTGTAAAAAACACTTGCATTATATCCGCAGATTGGTTATAATACATATCGTTCGCGAGCAATGTGTGCTGATATAGCTCAGCTGGTAGAGCGCGTCATTGGTAATGACGAGGTCCCCGGTCCGAATCCGGGTATCAGCTCCAGAAAAAGCCATCCGATTTGACGGGTGGCTTTTTTGCGCGGCTTTTCGGGGAGATTGCGTCCGTCCAGCGGCCCGCATACCCCGGTGTACCCGCCATAAGCGGACATACCGCTTTCGCTTATTCCTCTATCTCTATGCTGTCGCCGTCGGCAAGCGTGCGGCCGTCCAGCAATATGAGCTTTTCCGCCAGCAGCCGGGAAAAGCAGCTGAGTATGGCCGATGTGGCGATGATCTCATTGGTATCCTCAGTGGCAAGGCTGCATTCTGCCTTCCTCCCCAGTATGGGCGCGGCCATGCTTTGCACCTGCCCTGCGAAATACCCCGCCGCCATGGCGTGCCGCCTTGCAAAGGCAGTATATACCTTCCTTACCTCCTCCTCGCTTATGCCGTTCGGTATTATCTTAGGCAGCATGGAAAGGCTCAGGTTCTGCTTCAGCGTGCAGATTATTATAAGGTATGCTATATGCACCCGGTAGTAGCGTTTCTTTACCGGCGGCGGCAGAAGCTTCAGCCGTATATAGTTGTTTATGGCCGTGGCGGTTATGACCTGCCCGTCCTTTAATTCGGGCGGCAGGTAGTCTATATACTGCCTCAGCAGCACCACCGTCTGCTCCATATAAAGGCCTATGTCGGGTATGCTTTCCCATTCCGGCAGGCGGAACTTACTGAGGTATTTTTCCCATCTGCGAAGCTTGCCCGCTATCAGTTCCTTGTCGTATGCCATATTTTCCCCCGTATCATGTGCTAAGTCTGATTTTACCATTTTCTTTGCATTGCCGCAACAAATATGTCTTTTTGTATCACTTGACGCATTGTGCTATACGCGCTAATATAATATATCATATTAGATTATCGGAGGTGCGATGTGTTCGCCATAGTTACGGATTCTTCTGCCAATCTCGACTATAAGGCTTTAAGCCTGGAAAATATTACCGTCGCCCCGTTCAGCTACAATATAAACGGCGAGGAGCACAGCTGCCCCCCGGTGAACGGGTTCGACGGCGCCGCCTACTATGACGCCATGAGAAACGGTGCAGTCGTAGTGACGTCTCAGGTGACGCCCTACGTATTTAAAGAAAAGATGACCCCGCTGCTGCAGAAGGGCCTCGACGTGCTGTTTGTAGGCATGTCCTCCGGCATAAGCGGATCCTACTCCTCTGCCGAAGCGGCGGCAAAGGAGCTTCGGGAGCAATACCCGGAGAGGAACATACGGTTGGTGGACACCCTCAGCGCATCCCTTGGGGAGGGGCTGCTGGTGCTGCGCGCCGTGGAACTGCAACGGCAGGGCCTGGACATAAACGGCGTGGCGGACACGCTGCTGGCGGAGCGGTACGCCATGGATCAGGTATTCACCGTTGGCGATATACGCTATCTGGGCCGCACCGGGCGCATATCCAACGTAAAAGCTTTCATAGGTTCGGTGCTGGATATTCGTCCCATACTAAAGGGGGACGACGAAGGAAAGATAGTCTGCTGCGCCAAGGTGCGCGGACGCAAGGCGGCCCTGAAAGCCCTTGTCGACATGTACGACGAGTACGCGGTGGAGCCGGAAAATCAGGTTATAGGCATAGCCCACTGCGACTGCATAGACGACGTTCGCTATCTGGAAACCCTCCTTCGCCGCAACAGACCTCCCAAGGATATAATGCCCGTCTGCTTCGAGCCTGTGACCGGCAGTCACGTAGGCCCGGATACCGTTGCACTGTTCTTTATTGGCAGCGACAGAAACATATAGTGGTCTACCGATTTTATGTGATATAATAATGCCTGTAGATTTTTCCTGTTGGAAAGGACGGGCATTTTTTATATGAAGAAGTTTCTTGCTGAATTCAAAGAGTTCGCCATGCGCGGCAACGTCATGGACCTTGCCGTGGGCGTCATCATAGGCGGCGCGTTCAAGGGCATAGTGGATTCCCTGGTAAACGACATAATCTCCCCCGTCATAGGTATACTTGCAGGGCAGAACTTCAGCGATAAAGCCCTGAACATCGGCGGGGCTTCCATAGCCTACGGCGCATTCATAACCTCAGTGCTGAACTTTATAATAATAGCCTTCGTGCTTTTTCTGCTTGTCAAGTCCATGAACAAGCTGCACGATATGGTAAAAAAGCCCGAGGAAAAGAAGGAGCCCCGCAAGTGTCCCTACTGCCTCAGCGTAATACCCGATGAGGCTACCCGCTGCCCCCACTGCACCTCAGAGCTTCCCGGGGCTGAAAAGTAAGCCATGGCCGACACCTTCACATTAAAGGTCATAGCCCGCATAAAGAGCGACTTTACGCAGAAATTCGGCATACCCCGGCAGAGCAGCCTGGGGGGCGGACAGCTTTCCACCGTGGTATTTGAGCCTGAATACCGGGACGCCAACGCCCTTAGGGGCATCGAGGGCTACTCCCACCTGTGGCTCATATGGGGCTTTTCCATGGTGGAACGCCAGGGCTGGCGTCCAACCGTAAAGCCTCCCCGCCTTGGCGGCAACACCCGTATGGGGGTATTTGCCACCCGTTCCCCCTACCGCCCCAACCCCATAGGGCTGTCCTCGGTAAAGCTGGTATCCATGGAAAACCGTCCCGGCCTCGGCCATGTGCTCACAGTGGAGGGAGCGGATCTTATGGACGGCACCCCCATATACGATATAAAGCCATATCTTTCATTTACCGACAGCCACCCGGAGGCAAAGGACGGCTTTGCCGGAGAAAAACTTGAAAAGAACCTTCAGGTGGCCTTTCCGGAGGAGCTGCTTATTGCCCTTCCCGCTGACAAGCGGGAGGCGCTGCTTTCCGCCCTTTCCCAGGACCCGCGGCCCGCATACCAGCAGGACGGGGAGCAATACGGCTTTGAGTTTTCCGGCTTTGACGTGCGCTTCAGCGTAGACGGCGATACCCTGACGGTATTCGACGTCGCCCCCGCCGGTTCACAGAAGCTTAAATAAAAATCCGAAAACCGTTAATAGAACCGCCACAAGAGTATAACTTTGGGCCAAACTTCCGCCACACCTCCCTGGTATTATATAATCACTTCAAGGAAAGGAGGCGCAATAACAGCCCAATGACAGCAACACGCAACAATACCTACCCGGTAAATTCACCGAAGCCGGGCGTCCCCCCTCCGATAAGTCCCATAAGTTGCCACTCAGAGGGGAGGCGATAGCAGCACACAGAAAACCATAGGCTTTATACAAAGCTTTCTTCCCGGTATTTCCGATAAAACTCCATATACATATTCACAGGGCCGCCTGAGCAAGCAGGCGGCTCTTTTTGTATAATGTAAACACGATGTCAATTATCTCTCTATTAGCTTGCGGTAAAAGCCGCCATGAGGTAAAATATGCTTACCAGTAATATGGAGATTTTTTAAAGGAGATTTTTAATATGGAAGATCTGGATAAGGATATAGTGGTATTCAACGACGAAGAAGGCAACGAGATAGAGCTTGAGGTAGTTGATTACTTCGACTATGAGAACGAGGAGTACGCCGTAATGATAGACCCTGCAGCAGTTGATGACGATGAACGGGATCTGTTCGTCTTCCGTATTCAGGTAAACGGCGAATACGAGGAATTCCTCCCTGCCGATGAGGACAAGATGGATATCCTCTCCAAGATAGTTGATGCCCGCTTGGACTGCGATGCGGAGAGCTGCGAGGGCTGCTCCGGCTGCAGGATAGACGACTGATACTTAGGCAAACTTGGCTTTACGGGGGGCGGCTGCCGCTCTTTTGCGTAACTCCTGCGCGGCACCCGCCCCCGCTTTTGATTTTACTCATTTTTTTATTTCATTTCAGGAGGTTTTCTTGTTATGTTTACTGCAAGCGAATTTCGCCGTATAGCCCGGGATAAGCTCAGGGGCCACTGGGGCAGATCTGTTTTGGTAACCTTTATATTCAGCCTCATATGCGGCATAAGCAGCATATACAACCTTGCAAAAAATATGGGCCATATGGACTTTGATATGCTCTTCTCCGGCAATTATAACGATTTCCTTGCCGGGTTCGCGGCGGCGGATACAGAGACAAGTCTCTTTGGATCACTTATAGCCCTTGTGCTGAGCATAGTCGTGCTGCTGTTCTCAGGGGCGCTGGAAATGGGCCTTAACAAGTATTACATAGACCTTGTGGCTGAGAACCGTCAGGGTGAAGTATCCGTCATATTCTCCCGGTTCGATATATTCCTTAAGGCGATGGGTCTCAACCTCTTTATGGCGCTGTTTATATGGCTCTGGTCGCTGCTGTTTATCGTGCCCGGCATTATAGCCGCCTACCGCTACTGCCTTGCCCCCTATCTTATGGCGGAAAATCCCAACCTGGGCATTCGCGAGGCGGTAAACATGAGCAAGGAGCTTATGGCGGGCAACAAGTGGCGGCTGTTCTGCCTTAACCTGTCCTTCATAGGCTGGGCCATACTGAGCGCCCTGACCTGCGGCATAGGAGACCTTTGGCTCAACCCCTATATCTACGCCGCCAAAGCCGCCTTCTACGTTGACCGCACCGGACGCAATATCCCCATGGCAGGGGAGCCCAATCCTGACCCGGCGGTATAAGGGGAAACCAAGCACCATAAAATACTTCAGGAATAAGCCTGTCAAGGCTCAATATCCGGAGGAAAAATGGACATTACCATTCAGATGCGCAGCCTTGAGCTGCTCATCAAAATGCTTAAAAGGGACATGGAGGGCATACCCGCCTACGGCTACGCACGTCAGATGGGGAGCCTTCCCCTTCTGTCCGCAAGGGAATCCCTGCCTCGCTGCACCCCTGAGGAGGCGGGCCTTTCCAGCACGGTAGTGGAGCGGTTCTTCAGGAACCTTTCCGATAATACCGCCGAGCTGGGCATACATTCCGCAATGCTGCTGCGCCACGGCAAGGTCTTCGCCGAGGGGTATTACGCCCCGTATCGGCCTGAAATCCCCCATATGCTGTACTCTGCCAGCAAGAGCGTCACCTCTACCGCCATAGGTATGGCTGTGGACGAGGGGCTCATGGATATAGACGAGCGCCTGGAGGACATATTCCCCGGCTATGCCGGCAAGCCCGCAAACAAGTGGTCGAAAATGCTGACGGTACGGCACCTCCTCACCATGAGCACAGGGGTCCGCTTCAACGAGGTGGGCAGCGCTCTGGACGAGGACTGGGTAAAGATGTTCATGGAATCCGTACCCAAGTTCGAGCCTGGCACCCAGTTTGAATACAATTCGCTCAATACCTATATGCTCTCAGCCGTACTGAGAAAAAGGACGGGCATGAGCCTTACCGAATTCCTCACCCCCAGGCTGTATGAGCCGCTGGACATACGCAGCCACCACTGGGAGACATGCCCCAAGGGCATGGAAAAGGGAGGCTGGGGGCTGAACCTCTGCATAGAAGACCTTGCCAAGATAGCCCAGCTGTATTTAAACAGGGGGGTATGGAATGGACGGCGGCTCCTCTCCGAAGAGTGGATAGACGCCGCTACCTCTCCCCAGATACCCACTCCAAACGGCGAAATGAGGCACGGCTACGGCTACCAGATATGGATGAGCGGCGGCGGGGCTTATCAGTTCAACGGCGCTTTCGGTCAGTATGCGGTAATATTCCCACAGTACGATGCTGTGGCTATAATATACTCCGGCAGCACACAGCTCTTCGCCAAGACGTCCCTAATGCAGCTGCTTGATTCCTGCTTCTGGGCCTGCTCCGACAGGGAGCTCGCGCCTTACCCTCCAGGCTATGACAGCCTGAAGGCGTATCTCGCCAAGCTGGTGTTTTCTCCCGAGCCTGAAAGGAAGGGGCTCGGGACGGACAAAATCGCCTTCAATAAGATACGCAGCTTGCTTGACGGCAGGGAGTTCCGCCTTTTCGACAATTACGGCTCCCTTTTCCCGCAGCCGCTGCAAAACGTTCACGGCTGCTACAGCAAGGGTGCGGACATAATACGCTTCAGCTCAACGGAAAAGGGCCTGGCGGTCACATTTTACGAGCAGTGCGAACGCAATACGGTATACATAGATATGGACGGAGGTTTTACGGATTCCGTCTTTATAATGAAGGAGGAGCAGCATCTGGTCTCCACCCGGGGAATATGGTCCGCAGGTGAAAACGAAGCCTGCATTACGCTGTTCACCAGCTTCCTCGAAACTCCGGATACCCGTATAATTGAGCTTCGCATACTCAACGAAAGCATAGAGGCGGTGTTCGACGAGACGCCCACAGCCGAAGGAGCCACCAAAATGCTCCTGGAGCTGGTTGGCCTTGTGGACGACAACTCCATGAAGCGGCTGCTTCCCGCCATGAAGCATGTCCCGGGCATGAGCGAAAGCACCATAACCGATATAGTCAAAAAATACGCAGCGCCCCGCTCCTTCGGGCGGGAGATACACCTGCATTAATGCATATTTCCAATATGTAAAACTAAGCATACGGAGGTGAACATTTCAAATGAAAAAACAGCCTGTACTCGTATTGCTTGCCGCTGGCATGGGCAGCCGCTACGGCGGGCTAAAGCAGATCGACCCCATCGATGCCGCGGGTAACCTGATAATCGACTTTTCAATCTACGACGCAATACGCGCCGGCTTCCACGACCTTGTGTTCATAATCAAGCATGAGATTGAGCAGGACTTCATGAATGCCATCGGCAGCAGAATATCCCGGCGCGCCAACGTCAAGTGCGCGTTTCAGGAGATGAATAAGCTGCCCCATGGCCTGAAGGCTCCAGAGGGCCGCACAAAGCCCCTCGGCACCACCCATGCCCTGCTCTGTGCAAGAGACGAGATCGGCGGCAGACCCTTCGCCGTCGTTAATTCCGACGACTACTATGGCCCTGCCGCTTATAAACAGCTTTACGAATTCCTCGCCGGAGACACGCCCTCAGACGAGCAGCTGATGATAGGCTATAAGCTGGAAAATACCCTCACCGAAAACGGCAGCGTAGCCCGGGGCATATGCGAGGTGGACGATGAAGGCTTCCTCACCCACATAGTGGAGCGGCGCAGGATATTCAAGCGGGAGCACGGCGGCGCTTTTACAGAGGACGACGGCAAAACCTTCATTGAGCTTCCGGAGGGCACCCCCGTCTCCATGAACTGCTGGGGCTTCAAGCCGGATATCCTTCCCATGCTGGAGGATGTATTCAAAGCCAATTTCGAAGCGGGCATAAAGGAGAACCCCGCCAAATATGAGGATCTGCTGCCCAACGCTGTGCAGACCCTTATGTCTGAGGGCAGGGTGCGGGTAAAGGTCCAGGAAAGCCCCGACCGATGGTTCGGCGTGACATACAAGGAGGATAAGTCCGCGGTTATGGAGAGCATAGAGAAGATCAAGGCTCAGGGCGTATACTCCGAAAAGCTCTGGGACTAATTCATCAAAGGAGAAACAGTTTATCAATGTGTGGAATAGTAGGCTATATAGGCCCCAAGCAGGCCGCGCCCCTCATACTGGAGGCCCTCAGGAAGCTTGAATACCGCGGCTATGACTCCTCAGGAATAGCCATTGCAGACGGCAATAAGCTTAGCGTCGTGAAGGCCAAGGGCAGGCTGAGCGTGCTGGAGGAAATGACGGACGGCGGCAGAGCCCTGCCCGGCTGCCTCGGCATAGGCCATACCCGCTGGGCAACCCACGGGGAGCCCAACGACGTAAACGCCCACCCACATCTCAGCCAGCACGGCGATGTGGCTCTGGTTCACAACGGCATAGTGGAAAACTACATCGAGCTCCGTGATTTTCTTACCGAGCAGGGCTATTCCTTCATGTCCGAGACTGATACGGAGATAGCCGCAAACCTTGTGGAGCACCTTTACAGGAGCAACCGCGAGGACGGCCCCGAGGCCGCCATACGGGAGGCCCTTAGCCTCATCTCCGGCGCGTTCGCCCTGGGCATAATCTTCGCCGATCACCCGGATACCCTTTACGCCGTACGCAAGGACAGCCCGCTTATAGTCGGCGTGGGCAAGGGCGAAAACTTCATCGCCTCAGACGTGCCTGCAATACTCAGGCACACCCGCCAGGTGATACGCCTTGACGAATATGACATGGCTGTGCTTACCGCAGGCAGCGTGAAGATATACAACCGCTACGGCGAGGAGCTGCACAAAAACATAGAGCATATCCAATGGGACGCTGACGCCGCCGAAAAGGGCGGATATCCCCACTTCATGCTCAAGGAGATAATGGAGCAGCCCGACGTGATACGCAACACCGTCCGCCCCCGTATAAAGGAGGGCGCCATAGACCTCGGCCTTTCCCATATATCGGCGGAGGACATACGGGCCTGCGACAGGATATTCATAGTGGCCTGCGGCTCCGCAAGCTACGTAGGCCAGGTGGCGAAGCACTACATCGAGCGTTACACCCGCATACCCGTCACGGTGGAGCTGGCATCGGAGTTCCGCTATTCCAATCCCATAGTGACTGACAGGACCATAGCCATAGTCATAAGCCAGTCCGGCGAGACCATAGATACCCTCTTTGCCCTGCGCGAGGCGAAAAAGCGCGGCGCCCACGTGCTGTCCATAGTAAACGTAGTGGGCAGCACCATCGCCAACGAGAGCGAGGATGTCATATATACCTGGGCCGGCCCCGAGATAGCCGTGGCCACCACCAAGGCTTACAGCGCACAGCTTTCCGTATGCTATCTGCTTGCCCTGTACATGGGACATTGCCGCCATATGGTAAGCGACAGCGAGCTTAAAAGCTGTCTGGACGCCATAGAGGAGCTGCCCGGCCTTATGCGCGGCCTTCTCGAAAAGTCGGACCATATCAAGTATCTTGCGTCGCTCCATTTCAGCTGCCGCAACATATACTTCATAGGCCGCAACATAGACCACGCTCTGGCTCTGGAGGGTTCCCTCAAGCTGAAGGAAATATCCTACATATTCTCCGAGGCATACCCTGCGGGCGAGCTGAAGCACGGCACTATCTCCCTGATAGAGCCCGGCTCCCTGGTAGTGGCCCTCTGCACCTACAGTCCCCTGACCGAAAAGATGATAAGCAACATGCGCGAGGTAAAGGCCCGGGGCGCAGTAGTGCTGGCGCTTGCCACTGAGGGCACTCCCGGCGTAGAGGAAACCGCCGATCAGGTCATTTGGATACCCAAGACCGATCCCTTTGTTCTGCCCTCGCTGGCCATACTGCCCCTACAGCTCTTCGCCTATTATGTGGCTCTGCTCAAGGGCTGCGATATCGACAAGCCGAGGAACCTTGCCAAATCGGTAACGGTGGAATAAAGACGGATATCAAAAAAGTGGCTGAACGCCACTTTTTTTATGTCCGTTATCAGAATATCCTCCACGCGCAGATGAAGTTGCGCCTGGACCAGTCGCCCATGCAGCTGCGGTGTATGACTCTGCTGTTGCCGCTGGAGGCGTCTATCATCGTCCCGTCGCCCATGGCTATTCCCACGTGGCCGCGGAATACGATTATGTCGCCCCTTTGCAGGCTGGAAAGTGAGCTGACTTTTGTATAGCCCGATACGCTGCGCCAGCCGGAGGAGGTGAGGTACTTCTGGTTCACGCCCGCCTGCCTCAGACACCAGTATACAAAGCCCGAGCAGTCGAACTTATCCGGCCCCTTGCCGCCCTTTGAGTACCGGCAGCCTATCTTGCTCTGGGCCGCGGAAATGAACCTGTCAACGCTGCCCATGGTGCCGGTAAGCGCGCCGGTGCCGCCGCCGGAGGAGCTGCTTCCCGACGATGAGCCGCCCGACGAGGGCTTATAGTTGCTGGGCGCCTTCTTGGCCTTGCTGGAGAACAGCGCGGCCATGGTGCCCTTGCCTACCTTGCCGTCGGCGCTGAGCTTGTTGCGCTTCTGGAAGGCCGATACGGCAGACTCGGTTGAGGTTCCGAAGTAGCCCGTGGCACTGCTCTTGAGGTAGCCAAGCTCCTTTAGCCGCTTCTGAATTTTTGTTACGTTGCTGCTGGTCTCGCCCAATGATATTACGCTGGCCTTGGCGTTCCTGCTCATGAGCAGCTCCTTTGTGGAGGGGCCTATGTAGCCGTCCACCGTAAGGCCGTTCTGCCGCTGAAAGCTCTTGACCGCGTTCACGGTGTCCTTTCCAAAGGTACCGTCCGGCGTGCTGGAAAGGTATCCCAGCTTGTTGAGCCGCTTCTGATAGCGAAGCACATCGTCGCTCTTTTCGCCGTACTTCAGGCTCTTTGGCACCGCGTCCTCGCTGTAGAGCATTTCGCGGGTCTGGGTGCCCACCTTGCCGTCCACGCTGAGGCGGTTGTTTTTCTGGAACTCTATGACCGCCTTCTCGGTCTCCTCGCCGAAATAGCCCGTGACCTTATCCAAATAATCCAGCTCACGAAGTCTCGACTGTATATCCTCAACATCGGAGCCGCTTATGCCCAGATCCGCCATGTATGTGAGCGCCTCGTCGGAGAACAGCTTCTCGTAGGTCGCCCTGTCCACCACGCCCGTCACCGTAACGCCGTGCTGGCGCTGGAATATTTCCACCGCCTCCTTCGTGTTGGGGCCGTAGTAGTTGGTAGGCTCGTCGTTGTCCATATAGCCGAGGTCCATAAGCCTCTGCTGTATCTCGGCTATGTTCTCATCCTCAAAGCCCTGCTGAAAATACAGCGGTTTGGGGGTCGGCCCCGCCGCAAGCTCCTTAGCCTCCCTGTCCGCCTGAACATTCTCATAGTCGCCGGTAAGGTCGACTATGCCGGCGGAGGAGGTTATTACGCCCTGCATACTCTGCTGAGGCCGATTGGCGGATATTACGGATATGCCCACTATGAGCAGCACGAGGCAGCCCAAAAATGCACACAACGACGTTATGGTGCGCTTATCCCGGCGCTTTACACCCAGCGCGAGCCGCCCTATGGCCCCGCCTATGCCGCCGCGCCTGCCGAAGCGCCGCAGGGAAAGCCCCAGCCGCCTGAATGCGTTTTGCAGTATGGTCTTTATGTTTGATAAGCCTCGGCTTTTTTTCATCTGCCAGCGTCTCCCGGATATCCAAAATATAAAATACTGTCTGAAATATTATAGCACAAATATTATAACGCAAAATCAAACAAATCGTAAACCCGCAAGGGAGCGTGTCCTTCTGCATTTTCAGGGTAATTTTGGATTTTGCGTCTATCAAAATGCCCCGCTCGGGGTTATAATGATAAAAAAGCATAATTGGGGGAAGAATTCACAGCATGATAATCGTCGGCATATGCGGCGCCAGCGGCAGCGGCAAGAGCACCCTTGCGAAGGAAATAGAGGACTCCCTTACCTGCACCTCGGCAATAATCGGCCTGGACTGCTATTACAGGGACCATTCCGACCTGCCCTTTGAGGAGCGGGTACATATAAACTACGACGAGCCGGATATATTTGACTTTGACCAGCTTTATGCCGACATACAGCGTCTGCAAGGCGGTCTTCCCATAACCAGAAAGGGCTACGACTATGCCAGGCATATGCGGGCGGACAGCGACGAGCTCATACAGCCCATGGACGTGCTCATACTCGAGGGCATACATATGTTCCGCGATAAGCGCATAACCGACCTCATGAGCCTGAAGGTCTACATGCACGTCGATGTGGACGTCTGCCTGCTCCGCCGCATAAAGCGGGATATACGGGTTCGCGGACGCTCCATAGAAAACATAGCCGAGCAGTACATGGCGACCGTAAAGCCCATGTACGAGGAATACATAAGCAAATACATTCGGGAGGCCGACTTTGCCGTAATGCGGGGCGGCAGGAACCGCATGGCGATAGACGCCATTTCCGCCTACATCTCCGCCAAGCTGCTCGCGGAAAAATTCGACCGCGAGGCGAAGCAGGAGGCTCTCAAAAATTCAGCTTCGGAGGGTTCCATTGAAGGATAAGCAGGATATGGAGGGCCTTTGGAAGTCCTCGAGAAGATACATTTTTATAGTGGCCTTCGGCGTCATATTATATGAGATAATCGAAAACCTGACCGCCGTAAAAAGCTCAGTCGGGGGCTTTTTCGACGCCATCAGCCCCATATTCATAGCTATGGCGATAAGCTTCATAGCCAATATGCCCATGTGCTTTCTGGAAAACAGGCTGTTTTCAAAATGGCGCGCATCAAAGCTCAAGCGGGTAATATGCGTGGTGATGGCGATGCTGTTCGTGCTTTCCATAATCACGGTGCTGATAGTGATAGTAGGTCCCAAACTGGTCGACAGCATAAAATCCCTGGCGGAAAACTACGATTCCTACTCCAAGAGCCTGATTAAATGGGGCACCGACGTATGGGAAAGGCTGAACCTCAACGATGACATAGCCGTAAAGGTTCGCCAGGTGTCCGAGGACATATTGGACAAGCTGGACGGCTTCATAAGCGGTCTCGCCTCCGGCCTGCTGCGCTTTACCGTAAGCACCGTGGGCGTGGTCGTGGATATGCTCTTTGCGCTGATAATCAGCATATACGCCCTCGCGAACAAGGAAAACCTGCTGTGCCAGTGCCGCAAGTTCATAAAAGCCGTGTTCAACGAGCAGCATGCCGCAAGAGTACTGGATGTATGCGCCCGCACCAATAAATCGCTGCACAACTATGTATACGGTATGCTCATAGAGTGCTTCATACTCGGCATGATGTGCTTCATGGGGATGCAGATACTGGGCTTCCCCTTCGCAGTGCTGATAAGCGTTATAGTAGGAGCTTCCCAGATGGTACCCATAGTGGGCCCATGGGTATCAGGCGCAATAGGCCTCTCCATAATATTCGTTGTGGACCCTCCCCGCGCCCTGTGGTTCATAGTGTTCGTGCTGGCCATACAGCAAATAGAGGGCAACCTCATATATCCCAAGGTGGTTGGAAACGCAGTGGGCATATCCGGATTGTGGGTGATGATAGCGGTGCTGTTCGGCGCCCGTCTCTTCGGACTAATGGGCGCCATACTCTGCGTGCCCATAATGGCGGTGCTGTATACCCTTATTGGGGAATGGGTGAATAATCGGCTGGAGGAAAAGCGCGCCATTGCCCAGCGAGACGAGGAATGACGGAAATAAAAAAGCGGCCCTGGAGCCGTTTTTTTATTTATCTATATCACTGAGCTTTCTTAAGCTGCTGAACTTCGGAGTTGAGGTTTTTAACGACTATCTTGAGCAGTTCCACATCGCTTTGCAGCTCGTCTACTTTGCTCTTTGGGGCAAGCGTTTCAGAGAGCATGGCGTGACCCTCGGCTAAAACCTTGAGCTTAGGAATTATCTCGTTTTCGATGCGCAGGTTGGTCTTGATCGCCTCTGTCTTAAGGTTGCTCACATCTGCCTTAAGTTCACCGATGTCGGCCTTCATGCCGTTCATGTCGGCCTTCATGCCGTTCATGTCGGCCTGCATACCATTTATGTCAGCCTTCATACCGTTCATGTCGGCCTTCATGCCGTTCATGTCGGCCTTCATGCCGTTCATGTCGGCCTTCATACCGTTCATATCGGCCTTCATACCGTTCATGTCAGCCTTCATACCGTTCATGTCAGCCTTCATGCCGTTCATGTCGGTCTGTATACTTGCCAGCATTTCAAGTATCTTTTCTTCGTTAGTCATTCGCCTCACCCTCCTTTGCCCTATATTATATCCTACGCCTGTCCCTATAACAAGATATGAAATCTGCTTATATCTCTATGATTTTGGCCTGACGGTCTGTCAATGGCAGCAGGGAAAGGTACACTGCCTAACGTCCAAGGACAGTGCTTCCCTTGCGGTACGGAAATCCGCATAATACCTCGCTGCATGAAAAAGGCGCGAACCCGCGCCTTGTTGTCTGCCTACTTTCAGTCCCTGCACTTATAGCTTCCGCACAGGCTCTCATCTTCGGGGTTGCCGGTATGGCAGCCGCACATAGGCTCAACCTCGATACGTTCCAGCCCGCAGTCGCATCCGCTCATGTTGTATGCGCAGCTTGTGACCTTGCAGCCGATGGTCTGGCTCTTTGCCTTTGACATTCTTAAGTACCTCCTGTTTCGTAGTCAGCCTTAGTTTGCCGCCTGCATGGAGGTGCTATTCAGGTAGAATATGACAGGGCGTTTTCAGCTCTTTGCCTCGAACCTGTTGCCGCACTTGGAGCAGGTAACTCTTATCCTGCCCTTGCCCTTGGGTACCCGGAGCTTCTGCATACACTGGGGGCAGGTGAGGTATTTGTATTTTTTCTTTTCCTTCTGTACGTTTACAAAGTTCTGCCGGCGAATGCGCAGCGTCTGCCACCAGTTTCGCACGCTGCGTTCCATGTTCATATACCGGGCCAGCTCCTGCTGCCGGGCGTAAAAGTTTCGGCTAAGCATGCGGAAAAGCGCAAAGGCGATAAGCGCCAGCGTTATGCCGCGCAGCGCGTAGTACACCCCTGCCGGCGCCCTGCCGAAAAACCAGGATATCACGGATACTATAAGGCTCGCGATTATCAGCGCCCTGCTGAGCTGATCCACGCCGTATCTTCCCTGAAACCACCTGTTGAACATATTATGCCCGCTCCTCTTGTCCTTTTATAAGTATCGCCGCGCCGTATGGGGGCAGTTCCCTTTCTATACAGCCGTTTTCCAGCTCGGCCCTGATATTGCCGCAAAAATCCTTATCCGCAAAGCAGGCCGTTACCGGCTCGCAGCTCCTGTTTACCATGCATATGACCTCCGGCCGGTACAGCGCGAATACATCGCCGCGCCCCGCGAAGGCGCAGCCGCCTTTGGCGCGTTTATGCAGCTCTCCCAGTTTTTGGAAATATGCGATGAGCTCTGTATCCTCTTGACCCCATGGGTATGTGCCCCGGTTGAAGGGGTCCGCC
>ULXJ01060196.1_pt1 | contig 17089 bp, 12 predicted proteins | sample 1960981 | NCBI WGS metagenome assembly ULXJ01 (sample SAMEA4835830, study PRJEB28245) | human gut metagenome | biome: gut microbiome; material: fecal sample | place: Denmark | collected 2008 | reverse complement strand
GCTCGGGTATTTATGTCTCGACCGCGCCTCCTCCACGCTTTCCACCGGGGAGCGCCAGCGAATGTACCTCGCGCGGGCAGTCCGCAACCGCACGACGGGCGTATTGTACGTTTTGGACGAGCCGTCCATAGGCCTGCACCCGTCGAATGTCGAGGGGCTGAAAGGCGTCATGCGCGATTTGGTCGCCGACGGAAATTCGGTCGCGTTTGTCGACCACGACGCGCAGATACTGTCCGCCGCCGACTGGCTCGTTGAGATGGGCCCCGGGGCGGGGGCGGACGGCGGGCGCGTAATCGCCGAAGGGACGGTCGCCGACATAGAAAAAAATCCGGAGTCGCGGATAGGGACGTTTCTGTCGGGGGCGGCGGAAATCAGGGCGAGGCCCCGCGCGGGCGCCGGCGAGATTTTTTCCAACGGGGCAATCCGCATTTCAACGCGCGCAATCCACACCGTAAAGCCGCTTTCAGCCGAGATTCCGAAGGGCAGGCTGACGGCGGTTTCCGGCGTGTCGGGTTCGGGCAAGACGACTTTCGTTCTGGAGAGCCTCGCGCCGGCTCTGTCCGCGCGGCTTGCGGGGCGGAGGCTGCCGGAGCATGTCGCGTCCCTCGAGGCGGACGGCATCGCGCGCGTCAAGCTCATCGACGCCGCCCCCATCGGCGTCAACGTCCGCTCTACCGTGGCGACCTACGTGAACGTGCACGACGAGCTGCGCAAGATTTTTGCGAAAACCCCCGACGCCAGGCGGCTCGGGTGCGGCGCGGGCGACTTTTCGTACAACACGGGCAAATTGCGCTGCCCGATGTGCGACGGCACGGGCGTCATAAGCCTCGACGTGCAGTTTCTGCCGGACGTGGATATCCCGTGCCCCGGGTGCGGCGGGTCGCGCTACTCGAAAGAGGCGTACAATATAAGACATTCGGGGAAGGGCGGGGAGCATTCGCTGCCGGAAATAATGGCTATGGACGCCCTCGGCGCGCTCTCCGCGTGCGCCGGAATGAAAACGGTATGCCAACGGCTGCGGACGCTTTGCGACATGGGGCTCGGCTATCTTACTCTCGGCGAGGACACGCCGAGCCTTTCCGGCGGAGAAGCGCAGAGGCTGAAGCTCGCGGGGGAAATGGGTAAAACGCAGTCGGATTCCCTATTCATATTCGACGAGCCCACTATCGGCCTCCACCCGCTCGACGTCCGGACTCTGCTCGGCGTTTTTCAAAGGCTCGTCGAAAACGGGGCGACAATAGTGGTCATAGAGCACGATTTGGACGTAATCCGCAACGCCGACTACATAATAGACATGGGTCCCGGCGGAGGCGGCGACGGAGGGAGGATAGTGGCGGCGGGAACGCCCGAAGAGATAAAAAATTCCCCCGAAAGCCGGACGGGAAAGTTTCTGTAAAGGCCGTTTGGATGAATTAGGCGCCGTGCCGGAACCGCTTGGCAACATGTGCTTGCGTTTTTTTCCGCCGTTTGAGTTTCTCGCGCAGCGGCGGTATTTTTTGCGCGTTTCGGAAAACAAATTCGGATAAAAAACGGTCGGCGGGCAAAACCGCGCGGCGATATGAGAATGATGATTCTTATATGCCGGCATAAGCGGGGAAACAAGCGTTCCGATGGAGGTTTGGTTTGTCCGTAAAATTCCTTGAAGGAAGATTGGAAAAAATTCATGCCGCTTGGGTTTGCGTCTTTTTAAGATATTAGTTTGCAATATGTAAAACTTTTATCTGACGTCCGGCATGGCGCGATTTGCCCTTCGCCGCCGATGGGGGGGGGGGCGGCGCGCTGCGGAAATATTTGAAAAAATTATATTGACATGTCCGGGCATTTAAAATGGAATGGAGCTTTAACTTTTGGCCAGATAGCTCAGTTGGTAGAGCGGAGGACTGAAAATCCTTGTGTCCCTGGTTCGATTCCTGGTCTGGCCACCATTTTTTGCGGCTTCCCGCGCGGGGAGCCGTTTTTTTGCGAACGGCTTTGGGCGCAATTCGCGCGAAATTTGCGAATGCGGCGCAAAAAAAACGCCGCGCCCGATATTGACGCGGAGCTTTTGCCGTTAGCCTTTTCCGGCGCGGATTGCGGGGAACTCCGCGCGCGCTATGCCGATGGGGGAAGATATAATACGCCGCCTTATCCGCGCTGCGGCGGTTTACTTTCCGCGGTTTGAATCGCTTCGTGCGCCGACTATTTTCCCGATGGTTTTCAGCTTCTTCGCCTCCGGATCCCCCTTTGTCGGGACGAGGTATCCGCCCTCGCCGAGCTCGTTCCATGCATATATGAGCGCTATGCGCTCTTTGGTGGTTTTTTCCGGATTTTCGTCCATCCACTTTATCGCATCCGACAACAGCTTGCCGAAAGCCTCGGGAGTGTCTCCGGCATAATATCCGCCCACGGGCGTGCTGCCGAGACCCTCCGGCCCTTTGCCCTCCCACGGCCGCTTGTCCCAGCCGCACGTTATAGTGGGAATGAACGGCTGTTCGGGGCTGCCGTTCCACGTTGATTTAGTCGCGTTCGCGATGTCGGAGTACGGAAGCTCCCTGCTCTCGCCCTTGTACGAGGTGTTGACGTTGTAGCGCGTCGCGATGTCGAAAGATGGGCGCTTGCCATGGCAACACGCTATGGCGAGCCCGTCTTTAAAGCCGAGCTTTTTAGCGGTTTCGCGCATTATTTCTATCTGCCCGTCGGTTATGGAATTTGCGCCGCTGCCGAATATGACCACCAACGGCTTTCCGCCGACGCGCACATACTGCGGGTCGGAGAAATGCCTTGCCCAGTGCCTTACGGCGTCCTCCCAGTTTTTGTCTCCGATTATTTCGGCTCCTCCGTGGTTGGCGATGAGCAGGCAGTATTTGAGCTTGTCCTTTTCCTTGGAATTCAGATAGAGGTTGAGGCTCGTGTGCGTCGGCTGCGATTTTATCGCGTCCTCGTTTATGGGGCCTCTGTTGTCTTTCCAATACCAGCAGAACAGGAAGAAATCCACGCCGTTTTCCGCGGCGAGCGTTATCTGGCGGTCCATTATTTCCTGAGAGTCGTTCCTCCAGCCCCAGACGGGCTCGCGCAGCCCGAAGTCCTCCGCGAGCTTTTTAGTCAAATGCGTGGGCGCTCCCTTTGCCCACGGTTGGGACGGATTGCCGTCATAGCGGTTTTTCCCCGACCAACCGTCAAAGTAGTAGACGCCTATTGTCGCCCGTTTGGTTGGCGGTTCCGTTGTCTGTCCGCCTGCGGCTGTTGCGCAGGCAAATGCGGCAATGGCGATAAAAGCGGCAAACGGGAGTTTTAGATATTTGAGTTTCATAGATTGAATATATTGGAAATATTTGATATTTATCAAAGAATCAAAGAATAAACAGAAATCAACCAAAAAATAGAAATTGTACGATTATCGGCTTGCCGCCGTCAGATATGCAATTTGTCAAAAAATCCGTCCAACTTCAAAGATTGCGGAATAGATAAGAAGAAGGAGAGAAGAATACAAAAGTCTTACAATGCCCGTGCGCAATTTAGGAATTTAAGGCATAAAGCATATTGCGGATCGGTTGAGAGAGCCCGCTTTTGGAAGTTGACCGCAAGCGGCCGGATCGCCAGGCCGATTGTGCGGCTCGCGCCGGATAATTCATTGCTATGCGCATTGGAGGAAGATTGGGCGAAATCGACGAGCGGTGCGGCTTATCGTTCGGCCCGCCGCAGGGCGCGTTATGAGGAGAGGGATTCGCGGGAAAATGAAGCCGATTCAAAGCCGGGCGTCCGGAGACGGAGACTTTGAAACGAAATGCGAATTGGTCTTTTCGGCGGCGAGAGACCCGAAGGGCAAGACGGTTTGCGAATGCAAACGCGATTTGAAAATCGCCAATTATGGGCGTTCGCAGAATGCGGGGTTAATTACGCATATCCTAAATTCTAAAAATGCTTATTCCGCATTTCTTGGCGTTGGAGTTTTCTTTTTTATCCGCCCTGCATTCTTTGAGGAAAGGCGAAAATTCCTCCACGGAATCTGGCGCCGACCCCCCAATCTTTTGACGTTTAACGAAAAAATGGTCGGGCCGCCGAGGATCGAACTCGGGACCTCTTGCACCCCATGCAAGCGCGCTCCCAGACTGCGCTACGGCCCGAAAATTAAGTAATTGACGCTACCCGTTCCCCGCCGTTTGGCAAGCTTTTTTTTGCGCTTTCCGCAATTTGCCTCCAAAACCCCCTACAATTTCGACTTTTCCATCAACTTGCGCGCCTCTTCGAGCTGGCGGCGAACAGTTGCTTTCAGCGGCGAGTCTTCGGGAATTTCCGGATCCATGCGCTCCATCGTCTTAACCGCCTCGGCGAACTTGCCGTTGCGCATCAGCAGGGCGGCGTACCGGCGCAAAATGTACACGGGGGCGTCCCTTTTCGCGGCCATTTTGGCGTAGCACTCCTCCGCCGTCCCGTAGTCGTCGAGGTTCGCCATTGCTATCGACGCCTTTTGGATAAGCAGGCTTTCGTCGTCGGGGAAAATTTTTAGCCCGCGGTCGGCGAATTTTATCCCGTCGCGCCCGTAGCGGGCTTTCAGCAGTCTCAGAGCTTCGGAAGGCTCCCCGCCATTCCCGACTCCCGCCAGCTTCCAGTGGGGATAGTCGAAGGCGACGATGGCCGCGGCGTCGCGCCAGAACTGCTTCATGTGCGGGTCGAGGGCGACGGCGAGCTCCATGGAGGCCGTGCACGCCGGAATGTCCTTCCGCGTCCAGTCCACATAGCTCTTTATCCACGCGAAGTCCGCGGCGAGCGACGCATATCCGCCGAGCACCTCGAACACCGCCCCCGCGCCCACAGCCGCCCTCACGGTTTCCGGAGATTCCGAAACCGGCATGGGGCGTTCGGCAATTCTTTCGAGCGGGCCGAGGCAGAGCCCCGCAAGCGCGAATGCGGCCGCGAAAACCGCCCAGAGCCGCGCAGTGTCGAAGAGCCCCATAGCTAAAATTCCCTCTTTGTAAACGCCCACGCCGAAAGGGCGAGGCATACCGCCGAGTAGGCCGCGGCATACGCGAACGCCGCGAGCGACGCCCTTGTGTCGACCGCGCCGAACGCGAAGGCTTCGGAGGCGTTGAAAACTTTCAAATTGGGGAAAATCGCCGCGGAGAGATCCCCCATAAAGGTTTTCGGCGCCCCGAGCGCGTCGCTTATCCCGCCCATCGAGCATATCGCCACAATCCCGAGGGACACGGCGACCGAAAAGAGCAGGGAAGTCGAGACCGAGCACACCAGCGCGGACACGGAGGCTATCGCGCAAAGCTTGGCCCATTGTATCGCGGCAAATACGGCTATGCCCGCGTAGTTTGGCGAGAGCCCCCCCGCGGCGGCGGGCGCGGAGCCCGAGGCCAACGCTATCATCGCGCATCCGCAGGCGGACACCACCGCGCAGAACAGCGCGAGGGCCGCGAACGCCCCGCCGGCCTTGCCGCACGCGAAGCCGAGCCTCCCGACGGGCTTGGAGAGCAGCGTTATCGCGGTGCGGTTTTCAAATTCGGAATGGAATAGCTGGCAGGTAGCCACAATCGCTATTATGGAGCCGAAAAATCCGAGCGCGCCCGAGGTGAAGTCGAACACGAATTTCAGCCGCTCGTGCCCGAGGTCGAGCTTCAAAAAGCAGTTTGACGACGCCACCAGCCCCAGGGCGACGAGCGCGAGCAGCAAAATCAGCTTTTGCCGCAGAGCCTCCCGAAACGTGTTTGCAGATATTATGTATGCGCGCCTCATTTCCTTGCGATGCTCCTGAAAAATTCGTCCAGCTTGATTTTTGCGGGGGAAAGCTTCGCGGCTTTCGCGCCCGCGGACTCGGCCGCTTCGAGAACGCGCCCGGGGGATTCCGACGAGAACGAGAGGTCGTACCCGCCCTTTATTTCCAACAGCTCCGACGTTCTGCCCGCCGCCGCCACGCTTCCGCGCGACATTATGGCTATCCTGTCGCAGAGTTTTTCTATCTCCCCCATTATGTGCGACGAAAGCAGTATGGTTTTGCCCTCGCCTTTCAGCCGCAGGATTATATTGCACAGGTCGTCGGCGCCGACCGGGTCGAGGCCGGAGGCGGGCTCGTCGAGCACGAGAAGCTTGGGGTTGTGGACTATCGCCTGCGCTAGCCCCGCGCGCTGGGTCATTCCCTTGGAGTAGAGCGCGAGCCTCCTGTCCGCGGCGTCGTCGAGCCCCACCGTGTTCAGAGCCCTCATCGCCGCGGCTTTCGCTTCGGCGGTCTTCATTCCGCAAAGCTTGGCGTAAAATACCGTGAGCTCGAATCCCGTCAGAAACCTGTAAAAATAGGGCGATTCCGGAAGATACCCCATTTGCGCCCGCGCCGCCCTCGAGAGCTTCTGCCCGAACACGAGGCATTCGCCCGAGCTCTGCCTTATGAGCCCCGTTATGATTTTGATCGCGGTGCTCTTGCCCGCGCCGTTTGCGCCGAGCAGCCCGAATATCTCGCCGGATTCGACGGAGAACGTCGCGCCGTCAAGGGCGGCTATCGCCCGCGAGCGCATTCCGCTGCCGTAATATTTTTTCAGGTTTTTTACTGTGATGGCTTCGGACATCTTTTATTGCGAAAGCGGGGAAACCGGCGCGCGGCGTCAGGCCCTTATTGTGAATCCGGAAAATTTCGAGTCGCAGAAATCCTCGCGTTCCTCCGACGAGCGGATGAAGTCCGCCATCGACTCCGCGAGCCTGTCGGCGAACGCGCGCACCTCCCCCTTTTCGCCCTTCGCGCAGAGCCGCACCCTGCCGTCGTCAAGGTTTTCGACGTATCCGCACACGTCGTATCCCTTGGCGATTTCCGCGGCCTTCCAGCGGAATCCCACGCCCTGGACGCGGCCGGAATACCAGACCTGCAAGCGGTAATTTTGAGAATTCATACGCGCCTTTTATATTGCGGAATGTTGCGCGGGCAACAAATAAGTTAAATTTTCGGGGCAAATCCGCCGATACACATTGCGACGCCGGCGGCGGCAAAAAGTTCCGCGGCGGCGAGCTTTTAAATTGAAATGTTGGAACGAATCTGATTTTTTGTCGGTCAACCCACTGAAAAGGAGAATTTCAACACATTCTTGCAAAAATATGAAAACTAAAAAGACAATAACCGCAATATGCGCGGGCCTTATGGCGCTCGCGTCCGCCTCCATGTCCATGGCCGAAACCAAGGAAGACTACATAAAGACTTTTGGAATGATCATGTTCGAACGCAACGGATTGCTCGAACTCGAATTTACCCCCGAGGAATTCGACGCGTTCGTCGCCGGAATGAAGGCCGTAAACGAATCCAAGAAGCTGCCCGACGACATCCAGGCTACGGGCGCGAAAGCTTTTGAATTCCTCCGCGCGCGCGCCGAAGCCAACGCCGCGAAAGCCGCGGAAAAGGCGACCGCCCAGGCCGCGGAATTCTGGAAAGAGCTCGAAAAGAAGGAGGGCATTGAAAAGTCTCCCACGGGGCTTGCGATCGAAATCATCGAGAAGGGCGACGCCAAGCTCCCCTCCGAAAACTCGAACGTCGTTGTGAAGTACACCGGCAAGCTCGTGGACGGGACGGTGTTTGACAGCACCGACAAGCACGGCGGAAAGCCCGCGGAGTTCAACCTCGCGCGCGTAATACCCGGATTCAGGGAAGGCCTGCAAAAGATAGGCAAGGGCGGCAAGGCGCGCCTCTACATTCCCGCCAAGCTCGGATACGGCAATCAGGCGCTCCCCGGCATTCCCCCGAATTCGACGCTTATATTCGACGTCGAGATGGTGGACGTGGATCCCGCCGCTCCCGCCTCCGCCGCAGTCTCCGCCGCAAAGTAGCGCCGGAAATTTCCGAAAATCCCGAGCCGCGCGGCTCGGGATTTTTTTGCGCCCCGAATTTTCGCGCCGCAGCCGGCATTCCGCTTTTTGACGGAAACGCGGGGCGCAGGATATGGCGCGCGCCCGCGGCAAATGCGGCGAGGCAAACTTTTCTTTTATTCGCGCCTGCCAAATGAGTAATTGACAATCCGCTGCCGATCGGCTGAAATGTCCCGAAAATCGAGCGGTAGCGCAGCCTGGCTAGCGCATCTGGTTTGGGACCAGAGGGTCGCGGGTTCGAATCCCGCCCGCTCGACGGCATTTGCGCGGCGGTCAAAAAAATGCCGCGCTTATTTATGGAGCCGGTTCCAAAACCCGCGAAACGTTTGGAAATGCGGGCGGGAAAATGCTCAAGGAGGGACTCGAACCCTCATGCCGTGAAGCACACGAACCTGAATCGTGCGTGTCTACCAATTTCACCACTTGAGCTTTTAAAGTCTGATAAAATGTTTTCCCGAGACCGTTTTGTCAAGCGTCTTATTTTGCGCCGCCATCTTTTCGGCTTGCGGCTGATTTGAAACCTTTTTACATTTGCAACATGGTTTCAAAGGGTTTCGCCATTTTGTTCGCCTCTGCCGCGCCGATTTTCTTAGCTGCGGCGCAGGTTGTCGAGACCGTCCCCAGGCTTGCGGGAAAGTCGGTAGTGTGCGTCGTCCGCAACCAGTATCCGACAGACCACCACAACACCGCCAACATTTTTCAAAAGGGCGAAATCAACCAGAGTTCGTGGGAAAAGGCGGCGGACGGAGGCTCGTCGCTGATAAAAATAGACTTTGACGCCTCGGGAAAGCCCAAGATCGAAACCCTGCTCTCCCTTCCCGAGGGAATCGTGCGCGACCCAGAAGTCTCGCCCGACGCCGCGCGGCGTCGCGGGCGCGGAGCTCTCCTACATGAAGAACATTCAGCCTATTTTCGACAGGCATTGCGTGAAATGCCACGACTTCGGCGGCAGGGGCTCGGGAAAGATAATCCTCTGCGGCGACAGGGGGCTGATGTTCAACCAGCCTTATTTGCAGCTGCATTCAAAGAAGGCGATATCCGCGATAGGCGCGGGCCCCGACGCCGTGCAAGAGGCGAACTCGTGGGGCGCGAAACAAAGCCGTATGGTGAAAATGATCCGCGCGGGGCACAACGGCGTGAAGCTCGATGAAGGGGAATTTGCGGATTTGCGCGCGTGGATAGACGCCAACGCCCCATATTATCCGACGGAGGACTGCGCCTATCCGCAAAACCCGTAGGGGCGCTCGCCGCTGACTTTCGAGAAGATCCAAAGGCTCTTCGAGCTCGCCGAGGGCGGCGCGGAAAAATTCGGATATTCCAGGGCGGAAATTTCAGGGCAGGGCGCGCCGTTCGGAATATGGAAAGGCAATGTGGTAAAAAACAGGATCGCGGCGCGCCTTTACCGTAACGAAGCCGTGTCGTTCGACCGGCCGGAGCTCTCGCCGATTTTGAAGGCAATCGAAGCCGGTTCGCCCGCGCGCGAAGAGGCGCTCGGGATAATGCGCCGCGGCGCGGAGCGCCTCGCAAAAAAGCCGCGCGCCGACGAAACCGCAAAGGCAATTCTATAAAAACGCGGCGGCGGGCGGAGGGAAAATCGAAAGACATTCGAGATTATTGCGGATTGGCAGAGGGGATATCCCCAAATTTTCGCCTCCGCGCCCGCAAAAAAATGCGGCCCGAAATCTCCGGGCCGCGTTTTTGCCGTCCTTCCCAACGCGCAAAAACGCGCGGAAATCTGCTGGCTATCCTTCCTCTCCGAGCGGCTTGGGCTTTTCCTTCGAGAGCTCGTACGGGTCGAGCAGGTCGGGGCGCAAAGCCTTTTCCTGGGCTTCGGGGTCTGCTGACCAGCCGCCGCCGAGCGCCGATATGAGGTTGACGTACGCCTTGAACCTGTCGCCGCGCAGCGAAATCTGCGCTCGCTCGTTCGAGAGCGCAAGCCTCTGGGCGTCGCTGACCGAAAAGTAGTCTATGTACCCGAGGTCGTACTGCTTCTGCGTCAGGTCCTGGACTTTCAGCGAGGCGTTCACAACGTCCGTGCGCTTGTCGTATTCGCGTTTGAGGTAATTTATCTGCGCGAGCGCGTTTTCGACCTCGCCGATGGCGTTGAGGACGGTATTCTTGTAGTTTTCAAGCGTCTCCTTGTGGGCGGCGAGGGCCACCTGCTTCTGCGCGTAGATTCTGCCCGCCTGGAAAATCGGTATGTAAATCTGCGGGCTTATGCCCCACGCAAAACTCGACGAGTTTATGAGCTTGTCGATCTTCTCCGCGGAGAGGCTCGTGTCGGCGGAGAACGAAATCGTCGGGAAATACGCCGCGTGCGCCGCGCCTATGCGCGCGTTTGCCGCGTACACCCTGCGCTCGGCCTGCGCGATGTCGGGCCTGCGCTCGAGCAGCTCCGAGGGAATTGCGGCGGGCAGGCGGGGCATCGCCTCCGGAAGCGGCGAGATTTTGAAGTCGAGCTTCGACGGAACCGTGCCCGCGAGAATCGCGATGTCGTTCCTTGCTACCGCCATCTGGCGCTCCACCGACGCGAGCTGCGCGGAGGCGTCGTACTCCTCCTGAAACGCGCGCTGCATGTCCAGATCGCTTGCCTCGCCGTATTTCAGGCGGCGGGCGACGTATTGGGTCTGGTCTTTGCGCACTTTTACCGTGCGCTCCAACAGCTCTATTTCGGAGGAGTACTGGCGTATCGAGAAATACAGGGTCGCCACCTGCGCCTGCATGAGCAGCATCAGGTTTTCGTACTCGTCCAGCGACGCCTGCGCGTCGGCGACGTCGGCGTCTATTATGCTGCGTATGCGCCCGAACAGGTCGAGGTCCCACGTCACGCCAAAGCCCGTTGCCCAGTTGTCGTAGGTGCCCGCGTAGGTGCCGTGCACATTCTTGGACGAGCCCGTGCGCGAATACGACGCGTTGCCGTTGAGATGCGGGTAGAGGTCGCTCTGGTCCATGAGGGCGGTCTCTCGCGCCTGTTCTACGCGCCAGAACGCGGCTTTGAGGCTCGGGCTGTTCTCGCGGCACATTTTCAGGAGGGCGTCGAGTTGCGGGTCGTTAAAGACCTTCCACCAGTCGCCCTTTGGCAGCGAGTCCGCGGGCAGCGCGCTCTTCCAGAGATCCTCGTCGCGCGAGAAGTGCTCTTTCATAAGCTCCTCCTCCGCGATCTTGAAGCTCGGCTCCACGTAGTCCGGCCCGACCATGCAGCCCGCGAGCGCCAGCGCGGACGCCGCGAACGATGCGTTTAAGATTTTTCCTTGTTTCATATGTATGTATTACTGCGCTTTGTAGTTTTTCCGGATGAGATAGAAGAATACCGGCGTGAATATGAGCCCCATGAACGTGACGCCTATCATTCCGAAGAACACCGAAGTCCCAAGCGCCTGGCGCAGCTCGGAGGCCGAACCGGTCGCGTAGGCGAGCGGCACGACGCCGAGAATGAACGCGAACGACGTCATAAGAATCGGGCGCAGGCGGTTTTTGGACGCGTTGCTCACGCTCGAGACGATCTCTTCTCCCCTTTCCTGTCTTTGTTTTGCGAATTCGACTATAAGTATGGCGTTTTTGCACGCAAGCCCAATCAGCACGACGAATCCGATTTGCGTCATGATGTTGTTGTCCATTCCGCGCATCAAAACCCCGCTGAGGGCGAACAGAAGCACGAGCGGCACCACGAGAATGACGGAAAGCGGCAGCCTCCAGCTCTCGTAGAGGGCGGCGAGCACGAGGTACACGAAGAGCACGCACATGGCGAAAATCACGACTGCCGTATTGCCGACGCGCTTTTCTTGGAACGCCAAATCCGTCCACTCTATGCCCATGCCCGACGGCAGCGTCTCGGCGGCGATTTTCTCTATTGCGGCCATCGCCTGCCCCGTGCTGTACCCGGGGGTCAGATTGCCCATGACCTCGGCGGCGGGATAGAGGTTGTATCGCGTCACGCTCTCCGGGCCTATCGTGCGCCTGATGTTGGCGACGGAGCCGAGCGGCACGTTTACCCCGCGGACGTTGGGAACTTTGAGGTTGTATATGTCGGAGACGTCCGAGCGCTGGGAGTCCTCCGCCTGCGCCATCACGCGGTAGACGCGGTTGAGGATATTGAAGTCGTTGACGTAAACCGATCCGAGGTTGTACTGCATGGTCTCGAAAATCGAGCTGATCGGGACGCTCAGCTTTTGCGCCCTCTCGCGGTCTATATCCACGTAGAGCTGCGGGGAGGATATGCGGTAGGTCGTAAATGCGAGCGAGCTTTCCGGAGACTGCATGGCCTTTTCCGCTATGAGCTTTGTATACTTTTCGACCGCCTCGATTCCGTGGGAGGTCCTGTCCTGCACCATGAGCTTGTAGTCGCCGCCCGCGCCTATGCCGTTGACGGCGGGCGGGGTGAGGACGAAGCACGACGCTTCCGGAACCTCCTTTTGCAGGATTCCGTAGAGTTGCGCTATTATGCTGTCGAGGGAAATGCCCTTCTTTTCGCGCTCGGATTTCGGAGTCAATTTAAGGAAGTTGGCGCCCGCGTTGGAGGACTTGCCGTGGGTTGCGCCGTTGAGCCCGACGACCGACATTATGTCCTCTATGCCGTCCACCTGCTTAACGAGTTTCTGGATTTTCTGCTGGACGGCGTCGGTGTGGGCGAACGTCAGGCCGTCGGGAAGCTGGGTGGTTATGAAGACATAGCCGGTGTCCTGCTTGGGAATAAAGCCCTTCGGGGTAGTCCTGAACAGATGCACCGTAAGCCCGAGCAGCGCGACATAAAGGATCATCACTATCGCGGAGAATCTCACCAGCCCCTTGACAAACGCGCCGTATTTCTCGGACACCCATGAAAACGAAGCGTTGAATCCCTTGAAGAACCATCCAAAAAAGAAATTCGAGATTCTCGTGAAGAGGTCGGGATTTTCGTGGTGGCGGAGCATAATCGCGCAGAGCGCGGGAGAGAGCGTAAGCGAAACTATGCCGGAAAGTATGGTTGAAACCGCGATAGTGAGGGCGAACTGGCGGTAGAACTGCCCCGAGATGCCCTCTATGAACGCCGTGGGGACGAACACGCTCGAGAGCACGAATACGATGGCGATGAGCGCCCCCTGAACTTGCGTCATCGCCCTCTTGGTCGCCTCCTTTGCGTCGAGCCCGTCGCGCATGTTGCGCTCCACGTTCTCGACGACGACGATCGCGTCGTCTACGACGATGCCTATGGCGAGCACCAACCCGAAGAGCGACAGATTGTTTATCGAGAACCCGAACACGTCCATCAGCGCAAACGTGCCTATCAGCGAAACCGGTATGGCGAATAGCGGAATTATCGCCGCCCTCCAGTTTTGAAGGAAGACCATCACGACCACGACGACCAAGATTATCGCCTCGAATATCGTGTGGTAGACTGCGTTGACGGAATCCCTTATATAAGTCGTATTGTCGAGTGCGACGTAGTAATCGACTCCCGGGGGAAATTCCTTGCGCATTTCCTGCAAGGTCATGTGTATGCGGTTTGCGGTATCGAGCGCGTTTGAGCCCGGCAGCTGGTACATGGCAAGCGCCACGGCCGGCATTCCGTTGAGGTACGACTCGTCTGCGTAGGTGTACGCGCCTATCTCGACGCGCGCGACGTCCTTTAACTGGACTATCTTGCCGTCGTCGGTGTACTTTATGATGATGTTCTCAAATTCCTCGGGGCTTTGAAGCCGCCCCTGGGTGTTTATCATCAGCTCGTACGCGGCGTTGGGATTGGTAAACGGCGGCTGGTTGAGCTTGCCCGCCGCGACTTGCTTGTTCTGTTCGCGCAGGGCGGCGACGACTTGGGAAGCCGTCATGTTGAAGTGCGAAAGCCTGTCCGGGTTGAGCCATACGCGCATGCTGTATTCGCGCGCGCCGAAAATCTGTATGTCGCTTACGCCGTACACGCGCGCGAGCCTGTCTTTCATCTGCGTGATGGCGTAGTTGGTGAGGTACAGCTTGTCGCGGCTGCCGTCGGGCGAGTAGAGGTTGGCGGCCACCAGCATGTCGGGAGAGCGCTTTCTGACGGTCACGCCTATGCTGCGGACTTCCTCTGGAAGACGCGGTTCCGCCACGGCGATTCGGTTCTGGACGAGAACCTGGGCGGTGTCGATGTTGGTTCCGACCTCGAAAGTCACGGTGATGGTTGCGGAGCCGTCGGCGTTGCACTGGCTCTGCATATACATCATGTTTTCGACGCCGTTGATCTCCTGTTCGAGCGGGGCGATGGCGGTGTCCATGAGGATTTCCGGAGACGCCCCCGGATAGTTCACCGTCACGGTTATCGACGGCGGAACGATGTCGGGATATTGGGAAATGGGCAAACGCACATACCCGACTATGCCCACGAGGGTGATCACAATGGAGATCACCGCCGCGAAAATGGGCCTGTCTATGAAAAAGTGCGAAAATTTCATGTTCGTTGCGTTTTTGCGTTATTCTGCCTTGGCGGGCTTGGCGGAAACCTTTATCCCGGGAACGGCCCTCTGGAGCCCGACGAAAATCACGTCGTCGTTCTCGGTGACGCCCTCGAGTATCTCGCGGTATTTGCCGAAGAGCCTGCCTATTTTGACGGGGCGATATTCGACAACCCCGTCCTTGTTGACGACGAGCACATAGCGGTTTATGAGGTCGGTGCCGATGATTTCCTCGGGCAGCACGAGGAATTCCTGCGCCTTTCCGCCGCGGATCTTTATCTTGCCGAACATGCCGGCGGCGAGGAAATGGTCGGGATTGGGAATATCGGCGCGCATGGTGAGGCTCGAAGTCTGCGTGCCTATGCGGTTGTCAAAATAGGTGAGCTGGCCCTTGAACGGCTTGTCCTCCTCGCCCCAGAGGGTCATCTCGACGGGCGGGCCCTTGCGGTTTACGACGTCTATTTCGTCGAACAGGCCGCTCTTTTGGTAGCGCAGCATGTCGCGCTCGCTCGCCTCAAAATAGGCCTGCACGACGCCGCTGTTGACTATCGTCGTAAGCAGAGTGGAGTCGGCGGTAATGAGGTTGCCCGGGTCGACCATTCGCTGCGAGACCTTGCCGGCGATGGGCGCGCGTATGTGCGTGTATTCGAGATTCAGCTCGGCCTCCGTCAAACGCGCCTGCGCGTTCAAGAGGTTGGCCTCGGCGCCCAAAACCTCCGCGTGGCGGGTGTCGTAAATTTCCTTGGAAATGGCGTTGGAGGCGAGCAGCCCCTTCGCGCGCTCGAGGTTTGTCTTGGCGAGCAGCAGGCGCGCCTCGACCTCCTTGACGGAAGCCTTGGCCGCCGCGAGAGCCGCCTCGTAGGGGCGCGGGTCTATTATAAAGAGCAGGTCGCCCTCCTTGACTATCTGGCCCTCCTTGAATAGAATCTTTTCGAGATAGCCGCTGACGCGCGAGCGGAGCTCGACAAACTGCAAAGGCTCGATTCTCGCGGTGTACTCGTCCCAAATTTCAAAGGTCTTCTTTGACGGTTTAGCCACCTGGACCTCGGGAGCTGGGCGCGCGGCCTCCTGTCCGCCCTTGCCGCATCCCGAAAATGAGGCTGACACGGCGGCCGCAAGGGCGAGAGCCGAGAATTTTGCCAAAACGTTTTTGGTGTTCGCTTTCTTCATATGCATATTACTGATAAATGCGGATTTCAATTTGTGAATTTGTCGAAAAATTCGCCTATTATCTCCAAGACTTCCCTCGCCTTGTCGGGACCTATATATTCCCATCCGGCGACTTTCTGAAAGCCGGCGCGGGAGGAGTTGAAGATATGCACCTGCCCGATTATCATGTGGGCCGCCACCCGGGCTCTGTCGCCCGCAATCGCGCCGCGGGAAGCTATGGCTATCAAGTGGGAAAGCATGTCGAGCTCCGCGCGGAATACGTCTATAAATATTTCAAAAACCTGCGTTTGATAGAGTTCTTCGCGGGTAATTATGAGAATTATAGAACGCAAAATATAGTCAGGAATGCGGTCGGAGGAGAGTTTTGTGGCGAGAAAATCAAGCATTAACTTGCGGGCTTCGCGGGGATCCTCGTCCTTTAAAACATCGGCAAACCTGTCAAAATAGGGGGTGTTAAAACTTTTTATGAAATCCCGAATTTGTCGGACAAGTTCCATGTAGAGCTCGTTTTTACCGCCAAAGTAATAGCTTATGGCCGCGTGGTTGAGGTTGGCTTTTGCCGCGATCTCACGCGTGCGCGCGCCGGCGAGCGACTTCATTCCAAACTCCTCGAGGGCGGCCTTAAATATGCGCGCCTTCGGATCGGAACATCTTCCCTCTACAAGCTCGACTATGTAATTTTTTTCGGGCATTAAAAAAATATTTCATAAACCAAATGGTTTAATCGTTTGGTTTGTCAAGCGTTTTTAAGATATTTTTAGGGGAAAATGCAAATAATTCAATCCCGCTTGAAACGCGGCAAGATAGAATGCGCGCAAAAATTCCAGACGGGCCATACGCGCCGGGCAAGCGCGGTTGTACGGCAAACGCCTGTGCCGCTTATTTAAAAGAGAGAGAGGCCGCCAGCCGCCGCGTCTGCCTTTCTTGGAAACTTGAACAAAAGCGGAATTATAAAATAATTTTAGGTAATTTTTGATAAAAATATATGGATATTCCGAAAATGCCGCAACAAAAAAGCCCCCGCTTTTGCGGGGGCAAATACGGCCCAAGGCCTGCGGAAGCTTCGCTTTCATCCAAAATCCGGAAAGCGTGAAGCCCGCGGATTTCGGGAGGAGCGCGAGATTTCCGGAATCCCGCCCCGTTCTGCGCCGGCGGCGCGGCGGAGGCGGGGAAAATCTCCGAAAATCGGCCTTCCGCGCGGAATTACATCATTCCGCCCATTCCGCCCATCGACGGGTCGCCCATGGGAGCGGCCGGCTTTTCCTCGGGCTTGTCGGCGATCATGCACTCAGTGGTGAGCAGGAGGCTCGCGACGCTCGCGGCATTTTGGAGGGCGGAGCGCGTCACCTTGGTCGGGTCTACGACTCCGGCCTTGAAGAGGTCTTCAAACTTTCCGGTGGCGACATTGTAGCCCATGTTGCCCTTGCTCTTGAGGACTTCCTTGACGACGAGCGCGCCTTCTTCGCCCGCGTTGGCGCAGAGTTGGCGCAGGGGGGACTCTATAGCGCGGCGGACTATCTGCGCGCCGATTTCCTCGTCGCCTTCGAGCTCGAGCTTGTCGATGGCGGAAGCCGTGCGCAGGAGGGCGACGCCGCCGCCCGCGCTGATGCCTTCTTCTACGGCCGCGCGGGTCGCGTGGAGGGCGTCGTCTACGCGCGCCTTCTTTTCCTTCATCTCGGGTTCGGTGGCAG
>ULXJ01047948.1_pt1 | contig 17337 bp, 9 predicted proteins | sample 1960981 | NCBI WGS metagenome assembly ULXJ01 (sample SAMEA4835830, study PRJEB28245) | human gut metagenome | biome: gut microbiome; material: fecal sample | place: Denmark | collected 2008 | reverse complement strand
GCTCTTTCGCAGGCCTCCGACGGGCAGACACCATTGCAGATAAAGCTCACGCAGCTTAGCAAGATACTCACATGGCTCGTGCTCGGAATCTGCGTCGTTATCTTCGCCGTGCAGCTTCTGCGTGCGGGCGGACTGAATTTTGAGGTCATTCTGAACTCCTTCATGATAGCCGTCTCCCTCGCGGTAGCGGCTATACCCGAGGGACTTGCAGCCGTCGTTACGGTGGTTTTGTCCATCGGCGTTACCAACATGTCAAAGCGCAACGCCATCATCCGCCGCCTGACGGCAGTTGAGACTCTCGGCTGTGCACAGGTCATATGCTCAGATAAGACCGGCACTCTGACGCAGAATAAAATGACCGTAGTTGATCATTTCGGCGAAAATGAGCGCGAGCTTGCTAAGGCAATGGCACTGTGCTGCGATGCTGAGATAGACGATGACGGGGTCGTCACGGGCGAGCCGACCGAGGCCGCGCTCGTAGCCTGGGCAAACTCACTGGAGCTCAATAAAACGCAGCTTAAGACAGCATATCCGCGCTGCGGCGAAGCGCCCTTCGACTCGGGCAGAAAGATGATGAGCACCCTGCATCTTACTCCGAACGGAGTCATTCAGTACACCAAGGGCGCACCGGACGTCATCATCGGAAAATGCACGCACTATCTTGAAAACGGGCAGGCCGTTCCCATGACGGAGGCCTACCGCGCCGAGATACTTGAAAACAACAAGTTCATGGCCGACAGGGCACTGCGCGTTCTGGCCTGCGCGATGCGCGTGTGGGACGAGATGCCGGACAGCACCGAGCCCGAGGCGCTGGAGTGTGAGCTCTGCTTCGTCGGACTTACGGGCATGATAGACCCCGTGCGTCCGGAGGTTAAGGCCGCTATCGACGAGTGCCGCGAGGCCGGAATACGCGCCATAATGATAACGGGCGACCATGTCGACACGGCGGTGGCCATAGCAAAGGAGCTGGGCATCCTGCGTGAGGGTGACAGAGCCGTTACCGGCGCACAGCTCTCGGAAATGAGCGACGAGGAATTTGAACGTGAATTCCAGAACATCAGCGTCTATGCTCGCGTTCAGCCCGAGCACAAAACGCGCATAGTTTCCGCCTGGCGCAAGGCGGGCTACGTCACCGCCATGACCGGCGACGGCGTAAATGACGCGCCGAGCATAAAAAGTGCCGATATCGGCGTCGGCATGGGCATAACGGGCACCGATGTTACCAAAAACGTCGCCGATATGGTGCTTGCCGACGATAACTTTGCCACCATTGTCGGCGCCGTCGAGGAGGGCCGCAGGATATATGATAATATCCGCAAGGCAATCCAGTTCCTCCTGGGCTCGAACATGAGCGAGGTAATAAGCATCTTTGCCGCAACGCTCATGGGCTTTACGATATTAAAGCCCGTACACCTTCTGTGGATAAATCTCGTTACCGACTGCTTCCCGGCGCTGGCGCTGGGCATGGAAAAGGCCGAGGGCAATATAATGCGCCGCAGGCCGCGCCCGGCCAAGGACGGCATATTCGCCGGCGGCATGGGCTTTGATATAGCCTACCAGGGGCTGCTCATCTCCGCACTCGTTTTGGCGGCATACTTTGTAGGTCACTATATCGAAACGGGCGTCTGGACGATAACCGATTCAGCCGACGGAACGACGATGGCGTTTCTCACGATGTCCATGGCCGAGATCTGCCACAGCTTCAACATGAGATCCCTGCGCGGCTGCATCTTCACCATGGGCACGAAGAACAAGGCTCTCGTCTGGGCAGCGGCCGGAAGCATCGCAGCTACGACGCTCGTGTGCGAGGTGCCGTTTTTGGCAAACGCCTTCGGCTTCACGCCGGTATCGTTCGTCGAGTATGTCATCGCAATGGGCATCGGCATGGTCGGTATGGTCATCGTAGAGCTCGTAAAGATGTTCCAGCGTAAAGCCATGCGCCGCCGCGGTGAAATATTGTGATTTACGGTTGACATGAGCACTTTTGGGTGATAATATTTAAAAATCAGCGATGACGGAGAACAATGACGTAAAATCCGCACAGAGAGAAGGGCCGTGGGCTGCAAGCCTTTTCGGAGAAAACGTCGGAGACCGCTCCCGAGCCGAAGCAGGGAAATGTGCTTCCGCACCGCGCCCGTTAAGCGCAGGATGAGTTTCATCAAGGTGGGACCGCGTAAATATTACGCCCTTGACGCATTGCGTCAGGGGCGTTTTTTGATAAAGGAGTATATATCATGGAAGAAAACAGGTACACTTTTGAAAACCCCGAATTTAAAGACACTTATCGTCATACCACGAGCCATATCCTCGCTCAGGCCGTAAAGCGTCTGTACCCCGAGGTCAAGCTGGCCATAGGTCCTGCTATAGAGAACGGCTTTTACTATGACTTTGACGCTCCGTTTGCCATAACGCCCGAGATTCTCGAGAAGATTGAGGCCGAGATGCGCAAGATCTGCAAGGAGAAGATAAAGCTTGAAAGATTCGAGCTTCCGCGTGAGGAAGCAATAAAATTCATGGAAGAACGCGAGGAGCCTTACAAGGTCGAGCTTATAAACGATCTGCCCGAGGACGCTGTCATTTCCTTCTACAGGCAGGGCGACTTCACCGACCTGTGCGCGGGTCCGCACCTTGATTCCACCGGCAGAGTCAAGGGCAATGCCATAAAGCTCACCTCCTGCACCGGCGCATACTGGCGCGGCGACTCCAACCGCAAGATGCTCCAGCGCATTTACGGTACCTGCTTTATGAAAAAGGATGAGCTCGACGCGTACCTTGCCCGCATCGAGGAGGCCAAAAAGCGCGATCACCGCAAGCTCGGCAGAGAGCTGGGTCTGTTCATGCTCGCCGAGGAGGGCCCCGGCTTTCCCTTCTTCCTTCCCAAGGGCATGGTTTTGAAAAACACGCTTATAGACTACTGGCGCGAGATACACAAAAAGTACGGCTATGTTGAGGTCTCGACCCCGATGATCCTCAACCGTCAGCTGTGGGAGACCTCCGGACACTGGTTCCACTATAAAGAGAATATGTACACTACCGTCATCGACGGCGAGGACTATGCGATAAAGCCCATGAACTGCCCGGGAGGCATGCTCGTTTACAAATCCGAGCCGCACTCCTACCGCGATCTGCCCCTGCGTGTGGGCGAGCTCGGCCTTGTTCACCGCCATGAGCTCTCCGGCGCTCTGCACGGCCTGTTCCGCGTGAGATGCTTCACTCAGGACGATGCACACATCTTCATGACCTGGGACCAGATGAAGGACGAGATCAAGAACGTCGTCAAGCTCTTTGACGAGGTCTACTCGCTCTTCGGCCTGCCCTACGAGATCGAGCTGAGCACTATGCCCGACGATCATATGGGCGACGAGAAGGACTGGGAGTTTGCGCAGAACACACTCAAGGAGGCCATCACCGAAATGGGCAAGAGCTTCGTCATAAACGAGGGCGACGGCGCGTTTTACGGCCCGAAGCTCGACTTCCATCTTGAGGACAGCCTCGGACGTACCTGGCAGTGCGGCACGATACAGCTGGATATGCAGCTGCCCGAGAGATTCGAGCTCGAGTATGTCGGCGCGGACGGCGAGAAGCATCGCCCCGTCATGATCCACCGCGTCGTGTTTGGATCTATCGAGCGCTTTATCGGCGTTATCACAGAGCATTTTGCCGGCGCGTTCCCGACCTGGCTGGCTCCCGTTCAGGTAAAGGTCATGCCGATAACCGACCGTGTTGACGACTATGCGAAATCCGTGGCAAGGCTCCTTGATGAGCAGGGCTTCCGCGTCGAGACCGATCTGCGCAATGAGAAGATCGGCTATAAGATCCGCGAGGCTCAGACTCAGAAGATACCCTACATGATCATCGTCGGAGATAAGGAGGCCGAAAACGGCACCATCTCAGTGCGCACCCGCGCCGGCGGCGACGAGGGCAGCATGCAGGTCGAGGACTTCATCGCAAAGCTCAGGGAAGAGGTCTCCACCCGCGCAAGATAAGCAATAAACAATATAAGCCTGCTCTTTTTGAGTAGGCTTTTTTGAAAGGATAAGCTTATGAAATTACTCTTTAAGCAGCGATTTTTCTCATGGCTTGACAGCTATGATATCTACGATGAGGCGGGAAACACCGTCTTCACCGTCGAAGGAAAGCTCGGCTGGGGACACGTCCTGCACATTCTCGACCGCGACGGAAGACACGTCGGCACGGTGCGCGAGCGCGTTCTCACGTTTTTTGAGCCGAAGTTCGAGATATACCGCGGCGAGGATGAATACATCGGCTGTATAACAAAGCGCCTTGCCTTATTCAAGCAGCAATTCGACATCGATTTTAACGGCTGGCAGGTCGACGGCGATTTTTGGGCCTGGGATTACACTGTCAAAGGTCCGCACGGCGAGGCGATAGCGACGATAACAAAGGAACTGTTTAACTGGACGGACACCTATTCCGTAGATGTGATCGATCCCGACAACGCCCTTTGCGTTCTCATGCTCGTTCTCGCTATCGACGCGGAAAAATGCAGCAGCAACGGCTGATCTGACAGCAAAAAAGCTCCCCGCCGGGGAGCTTTTTTATGCTTAAAATCAAATTTTGAATACACGGTCTTCGCGCACGGGCTTTGCCTCCGGCTTTTCGCCGTCGGGGTAGCCGAGAATGCGGTGGCCGACGCCGATATACTCGTCGCCGATGCCGTTTTCGCGCAGTATCCTGCGCGCCTCGGGCATTTCAAACACTTCCTTTGCCCTGTTTATCCAGCATGAGCCGAGACCGAGAGCATTTGCCGCATTCATGAGATTTCCGAGAACGAGACTGCCGTCCTCGACGTGCGTGGGGATATTGCGGTCGGACAGCACGACGATGACCGTCGGTGCGCCGTAAAACGGATCAATGCCCTCCTTGCCCATGACGAGCGCGTTGAGCTTCGACAACAGCTGTATCGTCGCCTTATCCTGTACAACGAGCAGCACAGTCGGCTGACGGTTCATAGCAGACGGCGCGGCAAGGCCGGCCTTCAGAACGCTCTTGAGCTCGTCGTCCGATATCTGTCCGGGCTTGTACGATCTTATGCTTCTGCGTTCAAGCAGGTTATCCAGAGCCTTATTCATGATTGCCATCCTCAACATCGTAGAATTCGGCGTACTCGCCGCCGTTTTTTCCGGCCTCGACCGCCGCCTTGGCTGCCTCGAGCTCCTCGCGCATTTTTTCAATGCGCTCGTCCATTGCCCTGAGCTCATCGAAAAGGGGAGCGTAGCGCTCGCCGGGGTTATCGCGGTTTTCGTCGTAGCAGAGTCTGCCGATCTCGATGAACACCTTGTTCTGCTCCTCGAGCTCTCCGTTTATCTGAAGGGTGAGCTTTGCTATGTTTGCATAGCAGCGCGCCGTTGTGCTGCCCTTGTCGTAGGCCTCCTTCAGACCGCCGCTTTCAACATAGTCCTTTGCCTTTTTGGTAACGCTGTTGAGCGTTCCCTTGAGAATGCTTTTGTAATCTGCCATGATGTTAGCTCCTTTCCTGCCCGTCGGGATTTTTCGTCCGCTTGCTGCGGTTCACGAAAAGCTCGTCGGGCGAATGCTTTTTTCTTGCGTTTATTATGAGAATGACCGCTGCCGCCAGTGCGCTTACTATCGCCAGAAGCTGCGATATGCGGATATCGCTTGAGCCTATATACAGGCTGTCGGTTCGCAGACCCTCTACCCAGGCTCTGCCCAGACCGTACCACAGGACGTACAGCCAGGTAAACTGTCCGTCATATTTCCTCGCGCCGCGGCGCAGGAGTATGTACAGTATGATAAGCCCTGCGAAGTTCCATAAACTCTCATATAAAAACGTCGGGTGGACATAGACCGTAACGCCGTCGGGAGTTGTGAGTCCCATGCGGCAGAATATATCGGTTTCCACGCCGAAGGCCTCGCGGTTTATGAAATTGCCCCAGCGGCCTACGGCCTGACCGATGAGAAGACCGAACGCGGCAAGATCGCCCAGCGCGAGCACGGGGATCTTTTTCTTTTTGCAGACCAGGATGCCGGTTATAACGCCTGCGATTATGCCGCCGTAGATGGCAAGCCCGCCGTCGCGCACGGAGAATATCTCCGAGGGATTTGCGATGAAATAGTCGAGCTTGAACAGAACGTAGTACAGCCTTGCGCCGATTATGCAGGTCGGGATGAGCCATATGACGAAGTCGAAAAGATCATCGGACGTAAGGCCGAATTTCGACGCCTGCCTTGCGCAGAAAAGCGCCGCGAGGATAAAGCCTGTGGCTATTATCACGCCGTAAAAGTATATCTCGAGGCCGAAGAGAGAGAAGCCGTAGGGGGGATCGATGCTCCAATCCCCCAGCATGGGGAAACTTATCGCCGCATCGCGCAGCATGGTAGAAGTGAGAAAATTCATAGGTTTATCACGCCTTTACGGGGTTAATGACGCTCATAGCGAGCCTGTCGGGAGTCATGAAGGCCTTGAGGAAAGCCTCGCACTCGCGCTTTTCTATGCTCTCGAGCACTTCATATGCGTCCAGCGCGCAGTAGCCGCCGAAAACGCCGTCGGCAAGCGAAAGACACAGATTGTCAAAGTCCTCAAGACCGCGCAGACGCGAACCGAAGGACGCACGCCTTGCCGCCTCGAAAGCAGCCGCGTCAATGCCGTCGGTAAACACATGCTCAAGCTCTGAGCTTAGCTCTCCAAGCACCTTCTGAGGGGATGCGCTCTCGCCGCCGAGCATTATCGTCGCCGTTCCGGCGGTGTAGTCTATCTCATAATCATAGTCGCGGTTGAGCGTGCCGTCGGCGTACAGCCGGTTGTAAAACGCCGCCGAGGTTCCGAACACCGTGCGCAGCGCGAGCTGAGCAACTATCCTCTGGCGCAGCAGAGCGTCGCCGTCCGGTGCGGGGGTGACCTTTGCACCGATGAGAAACTGCGGCGCGGAGACCTCCATCTGCTCCTCATTATAGCTTTTTACCGGCTTTTCCGATTCGGGCTCTCCCATGTCCGCCTTCGGGATCTCCGCCTTTTCGTGCGGAAGAAGCTCGTCGGCAATGCCGAATATTCTTTCCGGATCGCAGTCGCCCGCGACGCACAGCGTCATGTTCGACGGAGCGTAAAAGACCTTATGACAATCGTAAAGCGTCTCAGCGGTAATCTCGGCTATGCTCTCAATGCTGCCCGCGACCTGATCGCGGATGGGATTGTGCTCATACAGCATACGCATGAGCCTGTTGTACACGACATAGCCGGGGTTATCCTCAACCATGCATATCTCCTGGCCTATGATGCCCTGCTCCTTGTCTACGGTCTCCTGCGTGAAGTACGGAGTGGAGACAAATTTCAAAAGCATGCGCAGGTTCTCCTCAAAGCCAGAGGTGCAGTCGAAAAAGTACGCGGTCATACCGCTCGATGTGAATGCGTTCGGCTGAGCGCCGTTTGACGAAAGCACGCTCAGCGCGTTGTCGCCGTCGGGCATATCGAACATCTTGTGCTCAAGAAAATGCGCGACTCCTGCCGGGGTATCGTGCATAACGCCGCCGAGAGAAAAGCGCCTGTGCGCACCGCCGTAATTTGTCGCAAAAACGGCGTAGGAAAGCCGGAAGCCGGGTTTTGTCACGACGTTTATCGTAAGTCCGTTTTTGAGCTGACCCACGTACAGATCCTCACCGATCCGTTCATACCTCTTATGCTTCATCGCCGTCCTCCTCTCCGTTTCCACGCAGATAATACACAGCGTCGGGCACCACGCTGCGTGCGATCTCAACGACAGCGTCAAGCTCGACGCACTCGACCGCCGCCGCTAACTCCTCGGGGCTGAGCTCAAGCCCGTCGATGGCGTTTGCAAGGTAAAAGCCCTCAAGATTATATTGCGAATCAGAAATAGCACGCAGATCGGACGCGACGCTTTTCTTCGCGGCTGTGAGCTCATCAGCGCCCACATCGCCGCGTCTGACGGCCTCAAGCTGAGCCTCTATCTCCGCCTTTGCAGCGTCGAATTTATCAAAATCAACTCCGGAGGAGACGATCATGAGTCCCTTGTGCAGATCGACGAGCGAGCTTGCGTAGTAGCAAAGCGAGAGCTTCTCTCGAACGTTCATGAATAGCTTTGAGGTCACGCAGCCGCCGAATACGGCGTTAAAAACATATATTGCCGCGATATCTGGATCGTCCATGCACTCACCGAGGCGATAGCCCATGACGAGCTTGCCCTGAGTGACACTCAGCTCATCGGAAAATTCGCGCACGTTCTCATCAACGGAGTTCATGCGTATATCCGTTCCGATATCGTAATCGATCTCGCCCCTCGGCATACCGCTGAGCGCGTCGGAGAGCTTATCGGCGACGAAGTCCGCGCCGAGGCTTCCGCAGTAGAATATCTCAACAGGGCAGGTCATTATGAGATTGCGGTAGTGCTTTGTGAGCTTCTGATAGTAGATGCTCTCGGCCGTATCCTCCGTGCCGAGGCGCGAAACGGCGAAGGGCTCGTAGCAGCACATCTGCTCGATCAGCCTTTGCATCGCCCACGAGCGCTTATCGTTGAGCCTGCTCCTTATGCTGTCAAGAAGCTTTGCCTTCTCGCTCTCGACATAGTCGGGAAGCAGAAGGCCGCCCTTTGTGCAGGGCGTGAGCAGTATCTCACCGCAGAGGCTGGAGATGCTTTCAAAAATGCCGCTGCCGTCGGGCAGGTATTTATCGTCGGCAAAGCTGGCAAGAAAGCCAATACACTGTATTTCGCCGATCTTGCGCACGACGGGCTCCATATAGCTGCCGTACAGTCCGTCAAGCTCGGCGGCAAGAGACTGCATATCCGTGTGATACCTGCTGCCGCGGCGCAGGACATAAGGAATGAGCGCGTTCTGTGCCGCCGTTTCGCGGTCTAACTGAGTCAGCAGACTGATGCTCAGGCAGCCGGTCTTGAATTTATCGCTCCGGAGCGCTGTAAGCCATACGCCCGGAAGTATCTCTCTCCTGATATTCTCCATGGCACGACCTCCTTCAACTTTATAATAAATCAGTATAGCACACTTTTCAGATATATGGTATACCTTTTCCGTCATAAATTGCGCCGTCGAGCCATATGCCGCCGTGACCGATGACGATATCGTGCGCTTTGCCGGCCTTCGTCTTAAGCGTAACGCGGCAGTCGGGGAAATCATCCGGCAGGCAGGGGCGGATATAGACCATGCCGTGCCGCGGCTTGAGGCCGAGAAGCTCCTCGGTAAAGACTCTGAAATACCAGCCCGAAGAGCCGGTATACCATGTCCAGCCGGCCTCACCGGCATGACCGGGGCAGGTGTAAACATCTGCCGGGATGACAAACGGCTCGGCCATATAGCGGTTCAGATCATGGCTTTCCGGCAGAAGGCTTTCGAGTATCGCCATGCCGTCATTTGCCCTGCCGCGCTTAAAGCAGGCCTGCGCGAGCCACAGCGCCGCGTGGGTGTACTGCCCGCCGTTTTCTCTGAAGCCGGGTCCGTAGCTGCGGATATAGCCGGGATCGCGTACGCCGCCGAAAAACGGAGGGTCAAAGAGCTTGACTATGCCGTTTTCGCGGTCGAACAGCAGCCTGAGCGCGGCATCAAGCGCTGTGCCGGCCTTTGCGCTCGACGCTTCGGAACAAAAGCAGGCCCAGCTCTGCGCGATGGAATCTATGCGGCAGCACTCATTTTGACTTGCGCCGAGCTCCTCGCCGTCGGGCCAGTAGCCGCGCAGATACCATTGCCCGTTCCACGCCCTGTCTGCCGCCCTGCCGATATCGGCGGCAAAAGCTCGGTATTTGTCCGCATCGGGGCGGCACAGCCCGGCAAGAAGATCTGCAAAGCGCTTTACACAGCAGGCGAAGAACCAGCTGAGCCATACGCTCTCTCCGAAAATATTGTTCATACCGTCGTTCCAGTCGCCGCTGCCGAAGCATAAAAGCCCGTGAGCGCCCGTGCCGCGGGAGATACAGCAGTCAACGGCGCGCTGCGCGTGCATGAGCACGCTTTCCGTGCAGTCAGAGCGCAGGGGAGTTTCATAGCGATCATCTTCGTCGGCCTCCAGCGGCTTGGAGTTTACATAACATTCGAGTCTGCCGCAGATATCCGTGTCGCCGGTCTTTTCGACGTATTCACACAGCGCCCACACGAGCCACAGCAGATCATCGGAGCAGCGTGTGCGCACGCCCTTATCCGCGCCGCCGGCGCTGTGCCACCAATGCATCACATCGCCCTCAAGATACTGATGCCGGCAGCAGGCGAGCAGCTGCTGCTTTGCGATCTCCGGGTCGAGCAGAATGAGGTTGACGGCGTCCTGAAGCTGATCACGGAAGCCGAACGCTCCGCCGCTTTGATACACAGAGCATCTGCCCATGATGCGGCAGGCAAGTGTCTGATATACCGCCCAGCCGCTCATATATTTGTCGGCACTCCCGCAACCGGAGAGCGTGAAGCGGCGGCACAGCCTTGCCCAGTGAGCCTTCGTTTTTTCCAGTGCGGCAAACGCCGCATCGGGCTCACACAATCTAAGGATAGTGTCGGCGTCTTCGCAGCCGCATACGAGCACCGTAACGGCCCTCGCTTCATACTGCGCGGCAAAAACGGGGAAGCTCAGCTCGCTTATTCGATTGTCGAAATCACCGTGCAGCCAAGATAAATAGTCGCAGGTCCGGCCGAGCGCCGGATTTGAGCAGGCTGCGCGAAAGTGCAGATTTCGGATAGCCGAGCGAGAGCTTGAGGCCGTGAACATTGTGTCTGAATATTCACAGCCGACGGCGGTACGGTCATTGTCGTTATCCGACAGCAGCAGCTCGCATTTCCAGTCCAGTCTGCCGCTTATCTCGCCGAAAAGCTCGATAATGAAAACTCTTGCGTCCAGGTCCGGCGGAACGAAGGCCGTGCAGCGTGACGCACAGCTGCCGAGGCTTTTTTCCCAGACCGCAAAGCCGAGGCCGAAGGTCACGCGGCAGGCGGCGCCGTCCTCGCCGGCGAAGAGACTGTACCGCCTGTCGCCGGTGACATATTCAAAACTCTCCGCACCTTCTATGGCCAGAGGGTCGTTCACCCACGGCGTAAGGCGCAGCTCGCGCGCGTTTTTCAGCCACATGTTTCCCATGCCGCTGTCGGCGGCGATATAGCCGAAGCTGCCGTTTGTGAGCATGCTGCTCCAGACACGCGAGGGTAGAGTCCGGTTAACATAAAACACAAAACTGCCATCGTTACCGTACTCGTGCCTCGGCGCCGTGCCGCCCGTGCGCAGAGGCTTTGAGGGGCGCGGGGAAGAGTTAAAGGAGCGCTTTTTGCTCTCTGCTCCGACGATGAAGGCCGCCGCATTTTCGATAAGAGAGGTCTCCTGCACCGGCAGCATGCGGACGCCGGCGTACGTGCCGATCAGCGCCTCAAGGCCGTGCGCTGCCAGAGTGTCGCGCACCTTGGAATACACCGGCCTGCGATATTCGCCGCCCTCGTCGGTCAGAAACACAAGATCTGCGTACACGCCGCAGCTTCGCAAAAGGCAGAACTGCTTTGTTACAGACTCCGTATCCTGTCCGCCGTCACAGCAAATGATTGGAAGATCGCCCGAAAGACCGAAACGCCACAGGCTGCTTTTAGCCGGAAACGGAGTTTTGGCGCTTATAAAGCGCAGAGCTCGGAGCGTCGCCATGGCAGCTTCAACCTCGCGGGCGGACATATGCATTACGCTTGCGCAGGCCGGCACCATCGCGCCGTATTCCGACGGGCCGATGACGAGCATGTGCTGAGCGCCGCTGTACGCCTCCTCGGGGGAACCGGCTACGCACAGCGCAAAGCGAGCTTCAAGCTGTTTGCCCGATTTGAGCGAAACGCTCACCGCGGCCTCTACCGTGGGATAGGATAAAAATCCGTCGTCTGCCGCGCCGCCGGTTTTTACCGTCATCGGCTCATCGCAGGCAAGGCACAGCCACATTTCCTTTTGCCTTCCCCGCGGCAGACGGTGCAGCATAAGGCAGCTTTGATCGCGCCTTGCCTCAATGCCGAGCCGCCAGTATGCGGGATGGTTAACATAATCTAAAGCATCCGCCATGACTGCTTCAAATGAGAATATCAGCTCGGCGCTCTCTATATCCGACTTTGCACATATCGAGACCGTTCTTATCTCGCCGTTTTCCGCGCCTGCCGCGGCTATGCCGCACTGCGAGGTAAAATCATCAAAAACAGCCGAAAAGCTTGCACTTATCTCGGAAAACTCCCACATGAAGGCTGCGTTTTCGCCCGCCTCCGGCAGGAGCGAGCGCTCCCTGCCGCCGATTACGAGCTTGAGCCCGGGACCATGCCCCTCGCCGAGCTGCTTAAAGGGCGTGCGGTAGATGAGCATATCGTTGCAGCTTGCCGAGGATATGCCGCTTTCAGTTAACATAATGTTATACGCACCGTTTGACAGCAGCGCGCACTCCGGCTGAGCATAGTTTATGCCGCCGCCGCGCTTTTCCCACCGAAGACTGACCGGCGCGGGCGATTTTTCGATCGCTTCGCTAATGCGCAGCACAGGTGCGCCGAGCGGTACGCGCTCCTGCAAAAGCTGGCGGTACGCCGCCATATCCGGAGAGCGCATAAACTCACGCTGCACAAGGCCGCCAATCAGATAATTTGCGATGGCAAGCATGCTCATGCCGAGATGGTGTGCCATGAAGCACCTTACCTTTTCGCCCTCGGCAGAGCGGCAGCGCGAGGACGTGAAGTCTATTGCCTCTATAAAACCATAGCGTGCCCGCAATCCGGACCTTTCGAGCCTGTGCAGATTTTCCGCCGCCGCATCAGGATCGACGCATAGGACGAGAAAGCTTGCGTAAGGTGCTATGACCAACTCTGCGTTCTGTCCGCGCTTGAGGGCAAGCTGCGCACAGCCGTGCGCCTTATAGCGATAGTTGAGCGCCGGGTCAAGCGAGTAGAACGCGCTTTCGGATATGCCCCACAGGCCGCCGCGGCTGCGCCGCCTTTTTTGAACATGGACGCAGAATTTCGCAGTTTCAAACAGCAGGCTGTCCCGAGTCAGCGGCAGGAAAAGCTCCGGCATGAGGTATTCAAACATCGTGCCCGTCCAGCTCACCATGCCGCGATAGCCGCCGGAGGAGCGCATCGCACGCGACAGCCTGCGCCAGTGCCGGCGCGGCACGTCGCCCTTTGAAACGGCGGTATAGCTGGTCAGACGCGCCTCGCTTGCCATGAGATCGTAAAGACCGGGAGAGGCCTTGCCCTTTTCAAGGTCTATGCCGATATGCATAAGTCCGCGCCGATAGCTATAGAATATCGAAAAATCCATATCGGAAACAAGTGTCTGCACACGGTCTGCGAGCGCATCGAAGCCCTTGCCGAGCAGCCAGTTTTGCAGTGTTATCAGGCAGGCGCATAAATTTCCGCAGTCGACTGCAGAGAGATACCTCGGCTCGAGTGCGCGAAGCGTGCGCGTATCGTACCAGTTGCAGAAATGCCCGCTGTATCTCTGCAGCTTTTCCATGGTGCCCAGCATGCTTGCAATAAAGCTTACAACGCGGGTAAGGTCTGTTATCCCAAGCTCCTGCGCGCACATGGCCGAGCACAGCGCAAGACCGATGTTCGTCGGCGAGGTGCGGTGCGCGATGCCGACAGGCGGCTGCTCCTGAAAATTATCCGGCGGCAGATAATTATCCTGCTCGGTGCAGAACGTGTCAAAATAGCTCCAGATATCCTTTGCACAGCCGAGAAGGTAGCTGCGCTCCTGCGCAGTCGGCTCCTTTTCCTTTTTTGCGGGCAGAGCGAGCGCAAAAGCGGCGATGGGCGCAAAGAGCCACATAAGCCCTGCGGCTTTGGCAAAAATTCCAATTGAAAATATCATGAGACACAGTCCCGACACCGGCGCGGGCCACATGCTTTTAAAATAAGCTGCCGCACTGAGCCTTTTGCTGCCGCTCTGCGCGGAAGTCTCCCATTCGAGGAGGCTTTTTCGGCTTATCAGCATGCGCCACAGCGCAGTTACGATGGCCGAGAGCGATATCCACGCCTCATAGGGCAGAAGCCAAAGCCTGAATGCCGTCTGCACGATGCTCGCGCCGATGCCGCCGAGCGTGCGGCTGTGATACTTTGCTTTAAGCGCCTCGGGCCTATCCGAGGCAAGCTCCGTGAACGAGATAAGGAGTCCCGCCGTGAGCGCAATGAGCGCCGCCCACGCGGCGAGGATGACTCCTCTGTGTGCGAGCAGAAGTCCCGCGAATATTGCCGCGAACGTCGCCGGAGCGACAAGACTGCGCCGCAGGGAATCAAACAGCCTCCAGCGCTCTGCATCGGGAAGCCCGGCTCCTTTTCGGAAGATCCAGCCGGCGTTTTGCCAGTCGCCGCGTATCCAGCGGTGGCTGCGTCTGAAATACGCGACAGGCGAGACGGGGAAGGAGTCTGAGAATTCAACGTCGCTCATGTATCCGCCGCGCAGATATGCGCCCTCTATGGCGTCGTGCGACAGCACCTTTCCGTCGGGAATGTGCTTTTGAGAGCAGATAAGCAGAGCCTCGGCGTCGATAATGCCCTTGCCGGAGAAGCCGCCTCGGTCGAACAGATCCATGCTCACCTCACCGCACAGCGCACCGTAGGGCTCAAGTCCGCCGCCGCCCGAAAAAATGCGGGCAAAATCAGTTGCACCGGCCGAAGCGAGCGATGTGCACATGCGCGGGTGTATTATGCCGTGACCGGAGGTGACAAGTCCGCGCTCACGGTCGAGCATCGGCGTATTCATAGGATGCAGCATCGCGCCGATCAGCTCGCACACAGAGCCCGGCGAGGGGACGGTATCGCCGTCGAGAGTGAGTATATATTGCGCAGAGCGCAAAAGCTCCGTATCGCCGGAGACAGTTTTCAGCTCACTTTTCCTGCCGCATATCAGCCCTGCAAGCGCCAAAAGTGCACCGCGCTTGCGCTCAAAGCCGGAGAATTTTCCGCGTCCGGGGTCGAGCGTGCGCCTTCGTGTGAAAAGATAAAAGCCGCCGCCGTATTTTTCGTTTAGCTTGTCAACTGCCCTTGCGGCCGCCGATATGATCGCCTCGTCCCCGGGCATTTCTTCGATATCCGCCTCGCGCAGATCAGCAAGTATGCCCATCAGGAGATTTTTGCCGCAGTCGCGGTTTGCGAGACGGTATTGCTCCAAAAGCTCCGCAAGGCGCGGACCGCTGTCCCCGTCTGTCAGCAGAGCCGATATTACGCACACCGTGCGCCCCTCGTCGGGCACACCGGAGGCAAGCTCGAGCCTCGGCAGCCTGCGCGGCGGAATACAAAGCAAAATGATGTAGTCGAGAAGGCTCTTCGTCAGCTCCGACAGAGGAAGCAGAAGCAGCAGCGCTGCCATGAAGCTGTGCGATAAAAATCCGCAAAGCAGCGATAAAAACAGCGTAAAAAGGATGTTTATGCCGATGTACAGCGCCGCACGGCGCTCCTCATTCGGCCTTTTGTAAAGCCAGTAGCCCACGTGACGCTCCGTACCGGATCTGTGGCGGCAGCGCTCGACCAGCTGCTTTGCAAACACATGCTCCTCAAGTCCCATGCGCTTTGCAAGGCGCGAAAGCCTTAAGCGGTATTCGGCGCGGCTTTGCTCGTCCATGCGGGGATACACGCCCGAGGGGTCCGCCCTCAGTACCTTTTCAACGGCGTCCGCACGCTCGAGAAGGGAGTGCATGTCAAGCTCGGACACGAGCCGCACTGAGCCGAAAAGAGCGGCAAAACGCGCCGACAACGTGTCAGGCTCGGCGGAGCTCTCCAGCTCCGCGCATAGCTCCGCAATGGCGGAGATGAGCTGAGTAATTAAAACAGCTGGCAGGAGGTACAGCTCATCCTGCGGCAGGGGGGAGACGCTTTGAAAGCCGCTGAGGTATTCAAGTATATTGCCTTCGCCGATACTATCCTCACAAACGCTTATCATGTCGCGGCACGCGGCGGCAAGAAGCGGACCCTCGCTGCCGGAGCGCAGACGCCGCTGCCGCCTGAGCTCCGGCATAACGGCACGCGCCTGGCGTATTACGAGGTAGCGGTTGTCCAAAAGCCAGCGGCAGCTGTCCGGCATCGAGGCGGCGCTGGCAAAGCGGCTTTCCACAAGACGGTAGACCGCGTTGATCTCCCGGCAGCTTTGCCGCAGCAGAGTCCTGAGCTTGCCTGACGAAGCAGTGGAAATGCATTTGTTGAGCCTTGCACAGCTTGCCGCGTGTTCAAAAACGGTGTTTTTCTTTTGGGCGTCCATAGTTTTTCTCCCTTTTTTATTATAAATGTCAGTTTTGCCGCAAATGCCGAAATATATTCGGCATAAATGACAAGTAAAAATGCTTGACAGCGTGCGGCGTTGATGCTATACTCTGTAAAGCAAAAAACATTTACAGAGGAGGGAGCGCCGTGGAAAACAGTGCGCTCATGCGTTCGATGCTGTTTGATTTTTACGGCGAGCTGCTCACGGATAAGCAGCGTGAGTATTTCGACCTCCGCTATAACGAGGATCTTTCGCTTGGAGAGATTGCCGAGCAGAGCGGCATATCGCGTCAGGGCGTTTGGGATATCATCCGCCGCGCCGAGGCCGCGATGACAGAGATCGAGGAAAAAACAGGGCTCATAAAGCGCTTTATGGAGCGCAATGCCCAAATCGATGAAATAATCCGCGAGCTCAGGGACAAGGGCGCAGACGAGCGCATAATTTCCGAGCTTGAAGAATTAAAGATTTAGCAGGAGGCAGAGACATGGCATTTGAATCATTGTCCGACAAGCTGTCCGCTGCCTTTAAAAAGCTGCGCGGCAAGGGCAGACTTACAGCGGCTGACGTCAAGGAAGCCATGAAGGAAGTGCGCATGGCGCTTCTGGAGGCCGACGTAAGCTACAAGGTAGTAAAGGAATTTACCAAAAGCGTGACCGAGCGTGCGTCGGGTGCGGATGTACTTGAGGCACTTTCACCCGCTCAGCAGGTCATCAAGATCGTCAACGAAGAGCTTGTGAAGCTCATGGGCAGCGAAAATCAGCGACTCACCATCGGCTCAAAGTCGCCGAGCGTCGTCATGCTCGTCGGCCTTCAGGGTGCAGGTAAGACGACAAACGGCGCAAAGCTCGCGGCCTATATGCGCAAGCAGGGCAAGCGGCCGCTGCTGGTCGCCTGCGATATCTACCGCCCTGCGGCCATAAAGCAGCTCGAAACCGTCGGCAAGCAGCTGGATATCCCCGTGTTCCAGATGGGAACGACGAACCCCGTCGATATTGCAAAAGCGGCGATAGAGCATGCCAAAAAACACGGCAACGACCTTGTGTTCCTCGATACGGCAGGCCGACTGCACATTGACGAGGAGCTCATGCAGGAGCTTAAAAACATCCGTGATGAGGTCGAGCCGAGCGAGATACTGCTCGTGGTCGATGCAATGA
>ULXJ01004699.1_pt1 | contig 17374 bp, 16 predicted proteins | sample 1960981 | NCBI WGS metagenome assembly ULXJ01 (sample SAMEA4835830, study PRJEB28245) | human gut metagenome | biome: gut microbiome; material: fecal sample | place: Denmark | collected 2008 | reverse complement strand
AAGAGTGTGACTGCATGGCGTACCGGTGCTACAGGAGCATTGGCTGCGCGGATTTTATCCTATGAAAATGCTTCTTGTCTGGGCATCGTAGGCTGCGGGGTGCAGGGGCTATACCAGGGTATCTGCATTTCCGCAGTAAGAAAGATCAAGAGAATTTTCTTGTACGATGCATTTAAGTCCCAAGCGAGCATGAATGTGTTCGCGGAAAAACTGAGAGAAGCATGTCCGGAATTAGAGGACATCCGAATCTGTGGGGATGTGGCAACGCTCGTTGCAGAAAGTGAAATCATCGTTACTACCACATTTTCAAAAGAACCGGTACTTCCGGAAGACAAGCATCTATTGGAAGGTAAGTGCTATATTGCAGTAGGCTCCTATAAGCCAGATATGAGAGAGTTGCCTGATGCCCTGTTTGCCCTTGAACCGGAAGTCTATGTGGATTTGATGTATGCCTGCAAAGAGAGCGGTGATCTGTCCACCAGAATAGAAAAAGGACTCTTGAAAGAGGACCGTATCAAGTGCCTTCACCAGGTTCTTGACGGTACTGTAGAAAAAGCGGGAAAGCGCACAGTCCTTTTTAAAACGGTGGGTATGGCACTGGTTGATATGGTCGCTGCGGAGTACCTGTATCGAAAAGCATCAGAGTTGGAAAAAGGAACAGAGGTAGAGTTCTGACATGAAAGAATATGGCTATCTTGATCTGCATGTGGCAGGGGAGCCGTTTCGCCTTTTGACAGATGGTGTACCGGAAATCAGGGGGAAAACCATGGCTGAGAGGCGGCTGTATGCAATAACACATTTGGACGCATTGCGAAAGCTGGCTTTGCTGGAGCCCAGAGGACATGATGATATGTACGGCGGATTCCTGACTCCGCCAGTAAATCCAGGCAGTGATTTCGGCGTGGTATTCATTCATGGGACCGGAATGAGCACCATGTGCGGGCATGGAATTATTGCCTTATCAAGAGCTGCTGTAGAGTTGAAGATTGTAAATGTTCAAGAGGGCGTGAATGAGATCGCTATTGACGCGCCCTCAGGTACGGTGAAGACACAGGTGGACGTGAAGAATGGCCGGGTAAATGCTATACATTTTTGCAATGATCTGTCTTTTTCGTATGGAATCAATCAAAAGATAAAGACTCCTTCTTATGGCGATGTTAAGGTGGATATCGGTTATGGAGGGGCGTTCATGGTCTTTGCTGATGTTAATCAATTCAAAAGGAAGCTGTGCAGAGAGAACATCCCGGACCTGATTGATATTGCAATGGAATGCGGACGAAACGCTATTGAGCAATTGAATATGGTTCATCCTGAGCGTCCTGATCTCAATGCAAAGGATAATGGGATTTGCATGATCCTGCTAGATATGGAAGAGATTGATGACAGAATGATACGGACAAAAACCTTTACTGTGTTTGGAGAGGGACAGTTCGACCGTTCACCAACGGGAACAGGAACGTCGGCATTGGCGGCTGTGCTTCAGCAGAAGGGTATTTTGACGGAGGAAAAGACCCTGGAAAACAGAGGAATTTCAGATGTGCCGTTTCGTGTGACCATCAAAATCGTTGACGACAAGGTTATCCCGACAATTCACAGCAATGCCTATATTACAGGAAAAGGGGTAATCCTAGTAGAAAAAGAGGACCCCTTGCAGAATGGATTTACCATAAAGGCAGGAAAGTAAACCCTGCCATGCCAATTGGTGATTTATCTTGCAAACTGACTGACGGATCAGCATCGCTGCGCCCTGGAGGTCAAAGGCTGCCGCACGGCAATTATTTTGCCTTCCGTGAAAGTTCAGACAAAATTTGTAATAGACACAGAGCTTTACCAGATTGGTATTGCTCTGCGTCTTATTTTTTGATTATGCAGAAGGTATAGGCAATATGGTGCGCCATGTACCCCGCTGTGGATCGGGGTACATGGCACAACCGGTCATAGACCGGCGTCAGAACAGGAGTTTCCTTCTGCAAGGTCATGACTAGCACTCCAACCGCTTCTGTTTCACCCTGCGGGTCTGGATTTGCATTGACAAAAACAATCTGTGGCAACGTGTTAATTTTAAGAAAATATTGCAGAAAATCCACACAATTGGAAATCATGGATTGCAACTTTTAGCTAATTATGATATACTTACACTAATATGTTCAGTAATAAAATTTAAGTTATATGCAATAGACAGAAGGGAAGTTGTGTTATGGCTGAAAAGCTATCAGAAAAGATATACCGAAAGGTTAAATCAGATATTGATAATGGTATTATTGATGGGAGAAGTTTTCTTAGTGAAAGTCAGCTAGCAAAGGAGTACGGCACCAGTAAAGCTCCGGTAAGGGACGCCCTTCATTTGCTGTGTAGTCAGGGCTACTTGATCAGCTTTCCGAGAAAAGGATATATGATCAATATGTTTTCCATAGAGGAAATCAATCAGATTCAGGTGATACGTAGGCAACTTGAGAAGTTGTGTGTAAAGCTGGTCATAGAAAATGCTACTGATGAAGAGATTCAGTCACTTCGTGAGTTTACCGGAACCCAAATGGGCGAAAACGATCCGATGATGACCAATAATAGCAGATTCCATATTCGCCTTGCGGAGTTGACAGGAAATGAATTCCTACCGGAGATTTTAAAAAATCTGGTAAACAAAGTATCACAGACTGTGATCAAACGGCCATCGGATTTGGAACGGCATAACCGGATTATCGATGCATTAGCTGAGAGAAATTTGGAAAAAGCGGAACGGTGCCTGGAAGAAGATATTCAATTGCTGTAGAGGGGGAACGCATGAGTGAGGTAAAATCCAATCTGATTTCTGAACAGATTCAAAGGGACATTGCTGCCGGAGTCTTTGATCAAAGGAGTTTTTTCAATGTTGCGGAATTGATGGAGCAATATCAGGCCAGTAAGGTCACAATAAGAGATGCTCTGCATATTTTGTGCGAAAAGGGATTCTTAATCAGTTATCCCAGGCGAGGATATATGGTGAATTACTTTTCCAGAGAAGAGGTGAACAAAATTCAGGGCATACGTAGGCGGCTGGAAAGCTACGGCGTTCAGTTAGTGATTGCCAATGCGAGTGATGATGAAATCAGATCCTTACAAACTGACGAGGAAGTAAATTCGGAAAGTGGTCAAAATGTAAGATTTCATATACAGCTCGCCAAACTCAGCGGGAATGAATTTCTGAGTGAAATAGTCAGTACACTGGTTTACAAAATCGCTGCGGCCAGACAGGAAAAATTCTTTTGGTCGAATGAGGAGAGAAAGAAAAACGAGGTTTTTGATACACACAGGCAGATTATAGATGCTTTGCTTGCCCGTGACGAAGCGCGTGCAATCAGAGAGATTGAAAAAGATATCCGCTTTATATAAGTACGCGATGCTTCTGCCGTTGAGCCGAGCGGAGGATGCTACAGAGTCAATTTGGGGGAAGGGACCTTGGATTTGCTAAGGAACCAGACCAAGAGGAAGACATCCAAAGTTGTTATACAGCCCACAAAAAGCTACATTTCAGCCGATCAGGACTGAAATGTAGCTTTTTTGCGTATTTTTGCCGTATTTGATGTGGGAAACAAAGGAGATGCACGGACTGTTACAACTGTCACAGCAGAGATTTATGACTGTTCCACAGCTCCTTTTAGGGTTCCAGCAATGGCATCAGTTGATTTTTGCAGATCCATTCGGAATTATATCTGTTTCGTATAATTGTTTTCGCGTTTAAGGCGTGATCTTCCCGCATCAAATTCACAATATTTTGCCCATGTTCTTCATAATACGCTTTTTCGGACGGCACGTATTTTTCATGTGTATCATATCCAAAATTTCTCGCGTCCCAACGCATGAAATAGGCGCCTAATGTGTTGCCCAGTTCCTTTAGCGCCGGAACGGCTTCATTCAAAACGAGAAAGTTCCCTTTGCTTCCCGCCTCCAATACGGTTAGCCCAAAGGACTCGGAATACGACGGACAGATAAACAGGTTTGAAAGTTGAAACAGCTCGAAAACACCCTGCCGGGGAAAGCCATCTGCATATCCAAGATCCGATGTGAACAGAAGATCTTCCTCGGAAAGTCCAAATCTTTTCCCCTCGGTGCGAATCATTTTCTTATAAACCGCACTGGGAATATCCGCACTTGGGAAATCACAAAAGACCACCTTGGTGTCCTTTTCCGCCTTGGTTTTGATTGCTCCCGCCAAGGCCGCGACTTTTTCAAAGCGCTTTCCAGACGTCAGTCTCGCCGGATAAATGGCCAGAATTTCGGGGCGAATCAGGTCAAACCGTTCCGCTATATGCTGCACATCAGGCCCCATGGATTGAATCAGAGGAAGCGTATTATACACCACAGCGCATTTTCCCTCCGGGATATCATACTGCCGGGCTAGGGCGGGAATGCCGGAATAGGTGGGATAGACGAATCTGGTTCTGGGCATGTCTGTATATCTTGCGGAAAAGGGGGATTCCAATTCTTGCGGGCGATTTACCGGCAGAGAATGAGTGAAAGCCAGAAACCGCAGATGGGGTAGAGCCTGCTGTGCTTTTCTGATAGCGATGTTATGCACTAAGTGCCAGCCTTGATATAGGATGTCGTGCATAATACACACATCCACGTCCTTCAGGTGCTTTACAAAGTCCGCTGCGATCAGATCCGCCTCTTGAAAAAATGTTTCATGCACCTGCCCGGTGGGGGTGGAATAATCGTGCCATGTGATGTTATTTCCGTTAAGCGTATTGGTGATCTTGACCCATTCAATGCGCTCATCCAGAAAGATTCCGGTCCGCTCTTTGTCAGGACAGGTTTCGCTCACCAGAACCTTGACTGCAACACGGGCGTCAAGCAGCATTTTGATTTGGTCCGCAACAACGTTCACCAGGGAGTATGTGGCAGACAAGCCGGAGAACATGGTCAATATGGCGACCTTCATACCATATTTGCCCCTTTCTTTTTATAGTTTTGGCGCAGCAGGATCCTGCTGCGCCAAAAGAGTGTTATTTGCCACCGCCATCACAGGTACAATCTTCAAACAGATCGAGTTTCTGCTTCAGAATTGTTTCCAGATTTGCGACGGAATTTACCATGGATTCCACGGATTGGTTTGCCTGCAAAATCGTTTCCGCTGAAATCTCCTCCAGAGACAGAATCCTCTGCAGCTTTTCCCCCTCCGCATTCAAAATGTGGGACAGGGCCGTCTGCTGTAGTGCGATGGATTCAAACAGATCCGAAATTGCCTGGCTCCGGGGAGCAGGTGCAGCCGTGGTGGTTGTGGTGGTGGATGTGGTGGACGTGGTCGTCGTGGTGCTGGTGGTAGTGCTGGTGGTTGTTGTAGTGCTGCTGGTGGTCGTTGTAGTGCTGCTAGTCGTTGTAGTGCTGCTGGTGGTAGTCGTGGTACTGCTGCTGGTGGTCGTAGTGCTGCTGGTAGTGATCAGGCAGATCATGGGGTCAGGCAATTCGCCGATAAATAATTCGTTATGGCTCTCCGCGTTGCCTGCGAACGTATCGAACATGATATTGCCGTTGATCTGACTGTAGGTCGTGGTTGCTGTGGCGAACGGCGCCAGCACAGAACCATAAATCGCAGTGGTGCTGTTTGACCAAGTCAGGGCTTCCGGAAAGTTCCATAAAATTTTCCGGGCGTTTTCTCTGGAGGCGCCGTTTCCATTTCGGAAAATCTGGTAGCTTCCATATTGGATATTTGTGCCGTCCACATTGATTAGAATCGTAGATTCAATGGGGGCAATGATATTGATTCCGTTTAACTGGCTCAATGACAGACCGGAACCGTAAATATTTCCACTGTCAAAACGGAAGATATTCAGATTCGGGTCTGTTCCCGTTAGATTCAACTGATTGAATATAACCGCGCCGGTACCATTTGCCATCAGTGTGCTCCAAAAGACGGAGGCACACTTCAGATATCGCTCTGCTTCCGCAAAGTCGATGGGAGTTCCCGTGATCAACGCGCCATTGGGATTGCCCATGGTATAATTGATCACCGTGCTGCCGGGGTTGATGACAGTATTTCCACAGGCGTTGGAGCCTGCGGACACATTCATATCCCCATCCACAACAAAGGAAGGATCCGTGTTGGCCGGCGGCAGCGGGAAGATGCTGGCTCCGACGCCGTAGTTGCTTAATGTCGCGTTGCCGCCCACGGCAACACGGCCCTCTGCATCTGTGTTGCTGAGGCTCATGTTGCCGAATACAAATACGTTATAGTTATTGGCAAGGCCAAAATTGATTGCCATGGTGCTACCTCCTGAGCTTAAATATGAGGCTATCTTTCGTGCGTATTATTATATGCGAGCGATCCGCTCAAGGTTCATAAAAAAGGCGGGACCCCATAGAGAAGTCCCGCCTTTGTAATTCAGTTACAGTGCCGCAGGGGATTCCGCAGCGGAGCTTTCGCACAAGCACCCGTCAAAAGTGGAGAGCTTGGACTGGAGAATCATCTCCAGTCTGGAGACGGCGTTCACCATGGATTCCACAGATTTATTGGTGGCCAGTAGCACCTCGGGGGTGACATCCGGCATAGCCACCATTTTCTGAATCTTCTCGCCTTCCGCATTGAGAATGTGGGACAGCGCGGTCTCTTCCAATGCGACAGACTCGATAATATCGGTGACAGCCTGCGCTCTCGTGGTGATGCTGGGAGTAATAACGGGCATACCCATAATTCATTTGCTCCTTATTTGGATTTGGTATTGAGCGTGTGCTCCCAGTATCCTATGTGAGGGAAGACGGATTTGTGACCGGTCCAATAAAATTTTTTTCGGACTGGTTGGCGATAAACACTTAGCATGGCTGTCATTTAAACGCTTGCGTTTGGCATATGCGTTCTTTATCCGCGAGAACGTTTGTGGTGGGAGCAGGAATTGCGTTTGCGGGGAAGGGGAAGAGACCGAGAGAAAAAGGTCGGGTCCGGAGACAGGTTATTGTCTCCGGACCCGATGAATATTTGGAAAGAATCAGTGACTCTGCTCATACTCCACGATGGCGTCCACCTTCTTGCCGGAACGCTCATTGTACTCGTAGGTGCAGGACAGATACGCGGCAATCAGTTCCTTGGCCAGCATGTTGCCGGTGACCTGGCTGCCGAGGGTAATGATGTTGCAGTTGTTGGACAGGCACGCACGCTTAGCGGAGTAAACGTTCAGCACGTTGGCGGCGTATGCACCCTTGACCTTGTTGGCGGCCAGCATCACACCAATGCCGGTTCCGCAGAACAAGATGCCCCGGTCGAACTTTTTGGCAGCCACGGCCTCAGCCACTTCGATGGCAACGTGGGCATAGATGACGTCGTCACTGCCGAAGTCGGTAACCTCGTGGCCCAGGCTCTTGACAAACTCAATCATTTCCTGCTTGAACGCCTCGGCGTTCGGATCGCAGCCCATGGCGATTTTCATATTATACCTCCGTCATTCTTGGTTTTCGTTTCCTTGATGCAGCGCTCATACCGTTTCCACTTGTTCGCAATGTTTCGCCGGGTAGCGGTACGGAATTTCTCCGCCTCGCCAAGCTCTAAAAAGTCAATATAGGACTGGTGCTCTGCCAGCATCTTTTCTTTCCCCTCAGGTGTCTCCAATAGCGTTTCGCCGTAGAGCATCTTAAAGAAAGAGAGAATATCCCACAGGCTCTCGATCAGCGAACAGGTCCGTGTCAGGCCGGAAGCCTGATAAATGGCAAAGTGGAATTCACGGTTCTTCAGGTGAATACTCTTGGCATTCAGAGTAGGCGCCATAAGGATTTCCCGATACTCCTGATGCAGCGTCTTGATATGCTCCAGCTCCTCAGGGGTAATGTTCTTACAGGCGGCGTAAGCCGCTTCCGATTCCAGCAGTTGCCGCAGATGGTAGATTTCAGCGATCTCATTCTCTTTCAGGTTTACTAACCGCACACCTACATAGGGCTCCGACACGGCGATGCCCTTTCGTTCCAGCGTGTTCAGAGCCTCTCGCACCGGCATCCGGCTGACACCCAGTTCCGCTGAAATCTGTTCAGTACGAAGTTTGTCACCCATCTGTAGCGTGCCGTCCATGATCCAGTCCATCAGGCATTTGAGTACCTGGTCGGCCAGCTTACTACGCTGGAGAATGCTTTCCTGTTTTTCCGCTCCGCGGTTTCCGCTTTTTGTCATAGCAGTTTTTGAATCTCCTGTAATGAAAGTGTTACAGAGACAGCGTCCCCATCAGCTTTTCCAGAACAGCCACCTGGGCGGTTTCCTCGATCAGCTCCACTACGTGCTCCGCGGCCACGGCAGTCTTTCCGAGAGCCACGGCGCCATGATCTGCCAGCAAGAAGGCATTGAGATCCGGCTGCTGGGCAAACATCGCCTCGACCATGGGCACGTCCTCTTCCCGCACCATGGCGGCCTGGACATTCAAGGTGGGAAGCTCGCTCTTGAACTTCAGCTTGGAGTGCCAAGTGACCAGAGGCAGGGCTTTTTTGGTGGAGGACCATACGATGGCATAGGGGGAGTGGACGTGGACCACCGCGTTGACAGTGGGACACATTTTATAGATATAGCCGTGAAGAGTGGCCTCCTTGGTGGGCTTGCCCGTAGGATAGCCCTCCCCGGTAATCAGATTGCCGTCGAAGTCACAGACGACAAATCCCTCCATGATGCCCTTTTCCACATCCACGACGCAGTCGCCCATAGAGCCGCCGCTGGCCTTGACCAGCATGTGTTCCGTACCGGGAATCCGGGCGCTGACATTTCCGCCGCTTCCTGTCTGTAACTTTCTATTATACACGCGTTCACAAGCGATGACAAGATCTTTTGCCACCATCAGAATATCTTTATTCATAGTTCAATCACCTTTCTTCAGGCTTGCGCCTTATCGTGTGGATGGGGAATGGTGGGGGGAGGTTATTTTTTTGCTGCGTTCATAACGTCCAGCATGACCTTGGCTGCCTTCACGCCCCACTCCGGGGTGTCCAGATTGCCCTCTATCTCAATTACCTCGATGTTGGGATTCAAGTTGTCCTTCAGGGTGTCGATCAGGGCTTTATCGGCCTCGGGATCGTAAAGAGCCTCGCCGATCGTGGTGTTGTGCCGCATGCCATCGGTGGGGATCAGCACCTTCACCGGGCAACTGGCCGGATAATCGGCAGTGTTCAGTCTCTTTGCCACGATCTTGGCAATATCCCGCGCTTCGTCCGGCGTGATCTTGATATGGACCGTGTCGGCATTGTGGTCATAGGTCTTGCGGCTTTCCAGGTTGGGCACGACATTGGCTTCCTTCTTGTTGTAATCCACAAAGTCGATGCCGCCCAGGCTCACCACCAGGGGAACACGGCTGGCGGTGGTCTTCAGCAGACGGACCGCGGCGCCGGGGCCATAAGAGAAGCCACCGCCGAAGTATTCGGAGGTGATCTCGTGCATGGTCAGGTCCAGCACGCCGTCGATCAGCCCGTCGGCAGCCATCTGCTCCATGACGGCGCCGCCCACGCCGGTGGCGTGGAAGCCCAGGACCTCATAGCCGTTGCGCTCCAGTTCCTCCACGGCGGCCATGCAGCCATTGTTGGTAACGCCCATCAGCGTCAAGCCGATAACGGGTTTGTCGCCCTTGGAGATGCACTCGCCGGCCGTCTGCACCATGCCGATCACACAACCGCAGGCATTGGCGATCACACGACGGGTGATGAGGTTCAGGCCGGTGCAGTCGCAGATAGTGGGCATGGCAACGATGTCCTTGTCTCCCACTACCAGGCTGAATTGCTTAGTGCCGCTGGCCACGGTGGTGGCCATGACCTTGGGGAAGCCGATGGGCAGAACGGACATGGCGGCAGTGGCCATGGTGGTGTTCTGCAGGCCGCCTACAGAGATGATGCCGTGAATCTTGCCGTCTTTGTACAACTTCTCCACATAGGCGGTGACCGCTTTGCGCATGAACTCGATCTTCTCGCCCTTGGTCTTATCCTCCAGCTCTTCCCAAGGAGTGCCATAGGCGGCGACGATCTCACCCCGGGAGACGTCCACAACCTTTCCGTTGTCATCAGGATTGGCACATTCTAAAGGGCCGGTAGCCGTGTTCAGGACCAATGCTTTCAGCCCGGCCTTCTCGATGCACTCCTTCATATAGGCGGTTTCTGTATATTTGGTATCGCAGCTTTCAATAATGGCAATCGTTTTCATTGTAAGCACCGCATCTTTCATAAAATCGTGCCGTCGGCCGGCTTTACCCGGCCGACGGCAGTTTCTTTACAGGACTCCGCTGGATTCGGTCTCAGTTTACAACTTACAGCTCGATGCCGCCAATCTCCTTGGCGCGCTCGGCCCAGGGCTTGGAATCGGCCTTGGCGCCGAAATACTTCTTCTCCACAAACTCGGGTGTGGTGCCCTTGGCAGCAGACTCCTTGGCGATGATGGCCTTGGAGTACTTGTCGAAATCAAAGTCGCTGTCCTTGGTGCCGATCACAGGCAGCTTGTTGTCGTGGTCAGCCTCATAGGCCTCGACAGCGGCGGACAGAATGACGTCGTGGGCCAGCAGCAGGTGCTTGTAGGGATCCACGCCGGCGCGGTTGCAGCGGCGCAGGACCTCGCGGATGCCCTGCCAGGCGGCGACCATATCCACATAGCGGCCGGGAGGGCAGATGTCGTAGTGGAGCTTCTCCACCATGTCCTGAGGAGCATCGATGTTGCCCATGACGAACACGGCGTCGCCCACGCAGAAGTAGGGGCCCTTCTCGGTCTCCACCATGACGGTCATGGATCCGGGGCTGTGGCCGAAGCTCTCGAACACGGTGACACCGGGGACGATCTCCACTTCGCCTTTGACGGTCTCGAAGCGAGAGGGAATGTCGATGCCGGCTTCCTTGTCAACGATGTCATAGGGAGCGATGAACTGATCCTTGTAGGTCACATCGCCATCCTTGCGGATGATGGGACGGCAGTAGCTCTTGAAGTGCAGAGAGACGGGATTGTGGGCGTAGTTCCACTCCACCTCGTTGACGATGAAGCGGGCGTTGACGAACTTCTCCAGATAGAAGACGTGGTCCCAATGCAGGTGGGTGAACAGGACGATGTCCACATCCTCGGGCTTGTAACCGGCCTGGGCCAGGCGGGACTCAATGTCGTCCACGCCGGGGCGCTGCATGGAGGGGCCGTGGTGATACTTGTCGGCGTGCTCATTCCAGGACATACCGGTGTCCACCAGAATCAGCTTGTCGCCGCCCTCGATCAGGAAGGTGAAATCGGGGAGCTGATCCAGCTCGTTGGTCAGGCCGTACTTCTCGATGTACTTGCTGCAGGAGAAATGATACCAGTACTCCAGAGGCTTGGTGGGAATGTAGCCGCTATTGAGAGGACGAATTCTGTAGCTCATAATAAACTTCCTTTCTTAATAAATGACTTGTTTATGTTGAAACTTCTTTGGGAATGGTTTTCTGCGAAGGCGCTTATTTCTTTGCCTGAGCAGCCTGCTCAGCCACAGCTTCGTCGGAATAGATGCCTTTCTTCAGGCGGCGCATCCGCTTATCCAGCATAGCAGTAATCAGCGGGCAAGTAAAGGCTGTGACGATGGCGGCAATGGTCACCTGAGCGGTAGCGGCAGAGGCAACAGGGGCAAAGGTGGAGTCCACCTCAGCCATGTAGGCGGGAACTGCGGTGGCGTTGGCAGCGGTGGTGCCGATGGCGGCGCCCATGGCATTACGCTTCTTCTTGGGCAGGAAGATCTGGTACACAGCATAGAACACGAAAGCAGACAGCGCGGAAATCACAGCCAGAATTACACCGCCGATACCGCCGCTGACCAGGCCTCTCAGGCTCATTCCGGCACCGATGGGGATCATCATGAAGAAGGTGACGATAGGCAGGGCGTTGCTGGCGTGCTTGCGGAACTCAGCGTCCAGGTTGCCCCAGACGATACCCACGATCAGGGGTACCAGAGTAGCAACGAAGGTCATGAAGGGGATGGAAGCCATACCGGCGGCGCCCATGGCGATCATGGTGAAGAAGGGACCGTCGTTCAGGGAGAGGATGGAGATGGCACCGGCGTCGGTGTCGTCACCGTACTGCTGGGCGATTGCCAGGTACTCGCCGCCGGCGGAGTTGGTGATGGCCGCAATGATGGCCATGGGAGTTACACCCAACAGGCCGGCAGGACCGCAGAGAGCACTGACCAGCAGGCCCAGGGCCACGCCCAGTACAAACTTGATGGCGGTCAGCACGAAACCTTTATAGAAAGGCATACCGATGTGCCGGATGTCAATGGATGCACCGTTGAGCAACAGGAACAGGCCCAGCAGACAGGATGTTCCGGTGCTGAACAGACCCGTGGTGAAGCCACCGATCTTCAACGCATCTGGCGCGATGGTGTTGACGATGACGCCGATAAACAGAGGGACGATGATGATGCCGCCGGGAATTTTTCGCATGAGGGCAAAAAAGCTTTTGTTCTGGGTATTTTCCATTTTGCGGTCTCCTTCCATCTCATTACTGTATGTGGATATGTAGGCCCTTGCCTCGATTGATTGGATGTTGGATATTGGATCCAATCTTTGGTTTTATTTTAGCGATTTTCCGCAAAATGTCAATTCACAGCTCAACCAAAAAAATGTAACATTTTTGTGTTGAATAGACAGTTTCTCAAAAATAAATTGCATACTCTTTGCGTGTTTTCCACGAGGGACTGTCGGAAATATATAGGTAATCGTTTTACATTTTTTGTATATTGCACAAAGCTCATAAAACCCGTAGTGAAGTGTCCGACGCGCCAATTTTATGACCGGTTCAGGAGTGCTGCCACTTCTTCGGGCGGAGTGCTTGCTTTTGGAAAGGGACTATGCTAGGATAAATGTGGAAAGTGGCGGTATGGGAGGTACCTGTGCCGCCGGAATGTACAGTATGTTGCGCTGACAACAGGAGGAATGTAGAATGAGCCGTGTTTCCACCCCGTTTTTGTTTGTGAACCCCAAGTCCTATCTATGGGGAAAGGAGAGCCTGGCCCTGGCACAGGCGGCGGATCACATCGCCGCGGAAACCGGCGTTCAGATCTTTTTCACTTGTCCTTATGCGGATCTGCGGATGATCGCGGAGAATACCAGTCATATCACTGTTACTGCCCAAAACATGGACGCCTTGCGCCCCGGCCGTGGTATGGGCGCCGTACTGCCGGAGTCCCTGGTAGAGGCGGGCGCCAAGGCGGTGGTCCTCAACCACGCGGAGAACCAGAAGACGCTGGCGGAGCTGTACGCATGTATCAACCGAGCCAAGGAACTGAACCTCATTACCATCGTCTGTGCGGATTCCACTGTGGAGGCTCAGGCAGTAGCTCAGTTGGGCGTGGATGTCATTCTGGCGGAGCCCACCGCTCTGATCGGTACCGGTACTACCGCTGACGACAGCTATACTGTTGAAACTACCAAGGCCATCAAGGCGGTGGATCCGGACGTGAAGGTGATGATCGCCTCCGGAATCACCACGGCTGAAGACTGCTATAAGGTTGTGTACCTGGGAGCCGACGGCACCGGATCTACTTCCGGCATTGTGAAAGCGCCCTCTCCTGCCGGCCGGGTGGAGGAGATGGTGCAGGCCATTCTCCGGGCTGTGAAGGATCGCTGAGCAAATCCCCCGTTTTTTGATAGACTGTTGGAAAAACGGGGGGATTTTTTGCGAGGGATTTCCGGCTTGACCGAAGACTGTAGCTGTGTGGATAAAAAATGTTTTTCCGGGCTTGAAATTGCAGAGTCAAAAGAAAGGGGCATCCGCAAGGATGCCCCTTTCTTTTGACTCTGCTGCTGCCTCAGCGTTTTTCAGATAATGAAATAATTTTGCAAGAAGCGGGGTCAACCCGCGTCCGAAGTGGTGCCCTTTTCAAATGTACCGGTGGGATGTGTGACTGCCAGCAGACGCTGCCGGAGGGCGGCGATCTCCGCTCGATTGGCATTTTTCCGCAGGCAGATGAATTTCAGCTTCACCTGGATCTCCGGAACAATGGGAACGGCTGCCACACGGTAGTAAGAGGCAAAGGACTCCGGTCCAATCACCACGCCTTTCCCACTGCGGACCAGGTTCATATTGGTATCAATTCCGTCGGAGCGGTAGAGACGATTCAGCGTGATACCAAAGTCCCGGCACTCCTGTTTCAAGGTCCGGTCCTCCATGGAGTTTTCTAAGCCTGTGATGACAGTACAGCCCTGTAGATCCTGAAAACTCATGGAGGGCAGCGTACTGCGGGGATCCTGGTGAGACATCAGGATGCACTGACGTTCGGAAATCAGATCGCAGGCGAAAAGGTGCCCCTGATTCGGCAGAAGCGGCTCCGGTGGCAGACGATCCAGAGCCAGGTCCAGCGTCCCATCCCGGAGCCCTGCAAAAAAATCCTGACCGGCTTCGGTGATGAATGTTGCTTCAATATCTGTATGTAATTCAAAGAATCGCACGATCTCCTCAAAGAGATGGTTAGAATAGACGCGGGAGCCCACGCCGATCCGCAGGTGGCGGCAGATGTCCGGATTCTGTGCCTGTACTTTTAGGCGGAAAGTACGCCAGTGGACAGCCAGTTCTTCGGCATCCTGGCAGAACTGCTCGCCAAGCTTTGTGAGATGTACCCCCCGCGTCGTTCTGGAAAACAAGATGTATCCCAGTTCTGCTTCCAGATTCTTGATCTGCAGGGACAGGGCCGGCTGAGAGAGAAAGAGATTTTCCGCCGCCTTTGAGAAGCTCTGGCAGTGGGCAACTTCCAGAACATACAAAACCTGATTGACCGTCATGGGGGCAACCCCTCTCATTTATTTGTTTTACTTATAGCGATATTGTAGAGTTGTATTTCAAAAAAAGCAAGAGCTTTTATAAAATACTGCTAAGCAGGCTGCGGAAGACAGCGGCCGGAAAGGTGTGGATTCAATGAGTCGGAAACTGATGACAGGCGATGAAGCCGTTGCCCGCGGCGCTTACGAGGCGGGTGTTGCGTTTGCTTCCGCATATCCTGGGACCCCCAGCACGGAAATCTTGGAGAATGTGGGTGCTTACCGGGAAATTACCGCCGAGTGGGCACCCAATGAAAAAGTGGCCATGGAGGCTGCAATCGGCGCCTCGCTGGGAGGGGTTCGCTCCATGGCGGCCATGAAGCATGTGGGCCTCAATGTGGCTGCCGATCCCATTTTTACCTTTGCGTACATGGGCGTGAACGGCGGTATGGTGTTCGTTTCCGCCGATGACCCCGGAATGCACTCCTCCCAGAATGAGCAGGATAACCGAAATTACGCCCGCTTTATGAAACTGCCTATGCTGGAGCCTTCCGATTCCCAGGAGGCAAAGGATATGTTCCGGGATGCCTTTGACATCAGTGAACGGTTCGATACTCCGGTCATGTTTCGGATGACAACTCGGGTGTGTCACTCCAAATCTCTGGTGGAGCTGGGAGAGCGAAAAGAGTTTTCTGCCATTCCCTATGTAAAAAACCGCATGAAAAACGATCCGGTCCCGGCCATCTCCAGACAACTGCGGGTCAAAATGCTGGAGCGGGATCGCCGACTGCTGGCCTATTCCAACGATTGTCCCTTTAATTTCACCGAGTATAACGGCAGCAAAAAAATCGGCATCGTTACCAGCGGCATCTCCTATCAGTATGCCAAGGAGGTGTTTGGAGACAGCGCCTCCTACCTGAAGCTGGGTATGACGAATCCGCTGCCCATAGATATGATCCGGGAGTTCCGAAGCAACGTGGAGACTTTGTATGTGATTGAGGAGCTGGACCCCTATCTGGAGGAACAGCTCCATGCGGCTGGAGTCGACTGCATCGGTAAGGAGAAGATCCCTCTGGTGGGAGAACTGAATCCCAATATCGTCCGCAAGGCTTTGCTGGGAGAGGAGACTCCCGGGATCACATTCAACCGGGATCTGATTGTGGATCGCCCACCCACGCTGTGCGCCGGTTGTCCCCATCGCCCGTTCTTTTATGAGTGCGCTCAGAGAAAGGACACCGTCATGGTGGGGGATATCGGCTGTTATGCTCTGGGCGGCAGTGAGCCATTGAACGCCAAAGACATGGCTGTTTGCATGGGTGCCGCTTTTTCTCTGGCCCATGGCATGGACAAGGCCTTCCGCAGCAGCGGACAGGAGAAGACCATTGTGGCCTGTATGGGCGATTCCACCTTCTTCCACACCGGCATCAACGCCCTGGAGGAAGTGATCTACAATGACTCCCATGTGATCTGCTGCATTCTGGATAACCGTATTACGGGAATGACCGGTCATCAGGAGAATCCCGGAACCGGCTATACCCTGCAGGGGGAGCCCGCCACCATCATGGACATTGAGACCATTGTGCGGGCCTTGGGTGTAGAGCGGGTCCGGGTGGTGAATCCTCTGCAGCTGGATGAGATGAAGGCCTGCCTGGACTGGGCCTATCGGGAGGTCCATGAAGGGCCGGTGGTTCTGATCACCCGGTGGCCCTGCGTGCTGAAGACCCTGTCCACCGAGGATCGCCGGGAATTCCGTCCCAGTCCCGCCGTTTGCATAGTGGACCCCGGCAAGTGTATCGGCTGCAAAAAATGCCTCTCTACCGGTTGCCCCGCGCTCTCCTTTGACAAGCAGAATCGGAAAGTATCCATCGATCAGATGCAGTGCGTGGGCTGCAGGGTCTGCGCACAGGTCTGCCCGAAACAGGCGATTACAAAGCGGGATATTGTGAAAGGAGCGAAGAAGGCATGAAAAGGAGTGACACCAAGAGTATTTTACTGGTTGGCGTAGGCGGTCAGGGCACCATCCTGGCCAGTAAGGTCCTCACAACCGGCCTGATCGCTGCCGGCTATGACGTGAAGATGAGCGAGGTCCATGGTATGAGTCAGCGTGGCGGCAGTGTCTCCACGCAAATACGCTATGGCAGCAAGGTATATTCTCCCATTATTGGCGAGGGTCAGGCGGATATTCTGGTTTCCTTTGAAACCATGGAGGCCATTCGGGCCCTTCCTATGCTCAAACCCGGTGGAAAAATTGTGGTGAACGATTATCAGATGCCCTCCATGCCCATTTTAAGCGGTGCACGGGAGTACCCGGACAATATTCTGGATGAACTGCGGTCAAAGGCGCCCACTCTGGTACTGAACGCCGCCGAACTGGCGGCGGCGGAAGGAAACCCCAAGGGCATGAACATCGTGTTACTGGGCGCTCTGATTCACAGGATGGGCCTGCAGGATATTGATTGGCATGCCGCTTTGCAGGAAAACGGAAAGGCACAGTTTCTGGAGGCCAATCTCCGCTGTCTGGAGGCGGGGATTCGTCAGAGCAGCCAGCTATAAGTGGGCATCCGCAGCGATAATCATTTGTGGCTCTGTGAGATCCGGACGCTCGGAAATGTGCTTAACAGAGAAGGAGATAAACCGTATGAATCTCTATGAGGAATATCAACGGAAACTTCGGACGCCGGAGGAGGCGGTG
>ULXJ01066376.1_pt1 | contig 17381 bp, 22 predicted proteins | sample 1960981 | NCBI WGS metagenome assembly ULXJ01 (sample SAMEA4835830, study PRJEB28245) | human gut metagenome | biome: gut microbiome; material: fecal sample | place: Denmark | collected 2008 | reverse complement strand
CTGCCTCCCGCCGCTGCGCGTTGGTGTCTCCAAAGCAAAAAGGAACGGAGAAACGTCCGTTCCTCAGTCATCTGCAAGCAAATCTCCTACGGTGACACCGAGTGCCTGAGCAAGGGCTTTCAGTTCAATGTCGGTCACAAAGCGGTTTCCACTTTCAATGCACTGGATCGTATTCTTGGTAACGAGCAACCCCAACAATTGCAGTTTATCCGCCAGCGCCCGCTGGGAGCAGGCCGGAACCATCGCAAGGCGGTACTTTGCCACTTTTGTTCCACAGAGATTCAATTTTCCATCAGGCGCCTTCGTCTTATACATAAAATCTCCATCTTGACCTTTAGTGCTTGTCATCACAGGTATTTTATGCAATAATTACTAGTAGATTGACCACAAGTGCTGGTCATTTAGAAGGGGATGGAATGATGAATCAAACTGAGAGAGACAACTTATGTTTTCTGCAAGCGCTGTCACAGTTCCTGAAGATGCAGGAAATCCACTGTTCTTTCCAGATTCCGCCTAGAGTAGACAGGAATTTTTGGGACTGCGCCGCCGAAAAAGTTGAGTCACCAGACGGGGAACTTCTGGAGGCAATTGCACAATGTGTGCGGAAAGATACCTCCGATTTCCACTGTATAGAAGAGATCGTTGCACTGTTAGAGGCCCGGGGATTCTCCACATCTCCCCGCCACGATTTTGGCTGACTCAGCCATTCTCCGCAGACGAACCCTGATAAGAGGGTAAAAGTAGGCGTCAGAAGCCTTTCTAAAGGTACCGCATCGGAAATGAGGCACCACAATCGTCACGATGGGCATTGGGGAATAAGCCAGCGCAATCGTTCAAACTCAAGCACACCAATTTTGAAGCCTTCACCGACGGCAATGTGTGCAAATCTCGGTTTTTTTCAAAATCCCGTTGACAATTCTCCCTTTCACTGATATACTTGATAAGCCGCTTTGAATGGGCTTGAAGTGTCCCTATGGGACCGCCCCCGACAGCGAGCCCGTAATGAAGGAGTTGAAATCAGAGAATGAACGCTATTATCGTGACCGGCGGCAAGCAGTACAAGGTGGCCGAGGGCGACGTGGTCTACATCGAGAAGCTGGACCAGGAAGCCGGCGACACCGTGAAGTTCGACCAGGTCCTGGCCGTCATCGACGGCGAGAAGGCCACCTTCGGCACTCCCGTTGTGGAGGGTGCCAGCGTGGAGGCCAAGATCGTCAAGAACGGCAAGGGCAAGAAGATCCGCATCTTCAAGTACAACGCCAAGAAGGGCTACCGCAAGCGTCAGGGCCATCGTCAGCCCTACACCAAGGTCGAGATCGCCAAGATCTCCGTCTGAGCATGACCACCGTCACATTCCGTATGGAGGGCGACCGGATCACCGGGTTCGATGTCCAGGGCCACAGCGGCTACGCTGAGGAGGGTTCTGACATTGTCTGTGCCGCCATCACCAGCGCCGTGCGCCTGGTGGAGACCACCGTCAACGACGTGCTGGGTCTGGCGGCTTCGGTAAAGGTCCGGGAGAAGGATGCGTCCATCTCGCTGCGGCTGCCGGGAGGCCTCTCCCCCACCGCTGAGAGCACCTGCCAGACGCTTCTGGCGGGGCTGATGGTATACTTCGCCCAGCTCCATGACGAGTACCCCGAAAACATCGAGGCTCTGGAGGACGATTGATGTCCTCTCCATCTAAACTCTGAAAGAAAGGATGGTCCGTATCATGATTCGTATTGGTCTTCAGTTCTTCGCCCACAAAAAGGGCGGCGGCTCCACCAAGAACGGCCGTGATTCCCAGGCCAAGCGCCTTGGGCCCAAGCGCGCCGACGGTCAGTTCGTCAAGGCCGGCAACATTCTGGTTCGCCAGCGCGGCACTCACATTCACCCCGGCGTGAACGTGGGCATCGGCAGCGACGATACCCTGTACGCTACCGCCAGCGGTGTGTTGCGCTTCGAGCGGCTGGGCAAGGATCGCAAGCAGGCCAGCGTCTACGAGGCTGAATAAGCATTGCGCAAGGGTCCGGACAACTGTCCGGGCCCTTGTTTTTTGCCGAATCCCCGGGCTCTCCGGTTTTCCGGAACCTCCTGTAAAATTGAGTGGTCTCATCTCCGGCAACAGCTTTCGCCACCCTTGACGGGTCACGGGATTTCGGGTAAAATATTTAAGATTTGGAATACTGTTCTCAGAATTTACAGAGATTTGAGGTACCGATATGGCGACATCCTTTATTGACAAGGCCCGGATCACCGTCCGCGCCGGCAACGGCGGCAACGGCGCCGTTGCCTTCCACCGGGAAAAATACGTGGCTGCCGGCGGCCCTGACGGCGGCGACGGCGGCAAGGGCGGCTCCATCATCCTGCAGGTGGACGACAACATGTCCACCCTGATGGACTTCCGCTACAAGCGCAAATACGTGGCCCCCAACGGCGCCGATGGGATGGGCGGCCGCAAGTCCGGCAAAGACGGCGGCAATCTGGTCATCAAGGTGCCCCGGGGCACTCTGGTCCGGGACGCCGAATCCGGCGAGATCATCAAGGATATGTCCGACAGCGAGCCCTACGTCCTGTGCAAGGGTGGCCGGGGCGGCTGGGGCAACATGCACTTCGCCACCCCCACCCGGCAGGTCCCCCGCTTTGCCAAGGCGGGTTTGCCGGGGGAGAGCCATGACGTGCTGCTGGAGCTGAAGCTGCTGGCGGACGTGGGGCTGATCGGCTTCCCCAACGTGGGCAAGTCCACCCTGCTCTCCGTGGTCTCCAAGGCCCAGCCCAAAATCGCCAACTACCACTTCACCACCCTGTACCCCAATCTGGGCGTGGTGTGGGTGGAGGAGGGCGTCTCCTTCGTCATGGCCGATATCCCCGGCATCATCGAGGGGGCCAGCGAGGGCGCGGGCCTGGGCCACGACTTCCTGCGGCACATTGACCGCTGCCGCCTGCTGGTCCACGTGGTGGACGTGTCCGGCAGCGAGGGCCGGGATCCGGTGGCGGACTTCGACGCCATTAATGCAGAGCTGGCCCAGTACAGCCCGGACCTGGCCCAACGGCCCCAGATCGTCTGCGCCAACAAGTCCGACATTCTTCCTCCCGACAGCGACAACCTGACCCGCCTGCGGCAGCATGTGGAGGCACAGGGCTATATCCTGCTGGAGATCTCCGCGGCGGCCCACCAGGGCACCCGGGAACTGGTGAAAAAGATAGCGGAAATGCTGTCCGTCCTGCCCCCGGTCACGGTCTACGAGCCGGAGTACGTGCCGAAGCCCCCGGTGGTGGACATGTCCGCTCCCCTGGACATCCAGCGCGCCGACGACGGCACCTGGCTGGTGGAGGGGCCCTGGCTCCAGCGGCTTATGGCCAACGTCAACTTTGCCGACTACGAGAGCCGCATGTGGTTCGACAAGACCCTGCGCCAGTCGGGCCTGTTCCAGCGACTGGAGGAAATGGGCATTCAGGATGGAGACACCGTGTCCATGTACGACTTCGAATTTGAGTATCAGCGGTAAGCAGCCGGTCCGGCACCTTCTGGCGCCGGACCGGTTTTTATGGGAGTGCCATGAACGGTTCCTGTGCACCTGTGCAAAAGCGCAGAAATTTTTCTGAATTTTTTGTGAGGTTGCCACGAAAAAAATTTTTAGGCTTGACAAAACGGCTGGTTCCGCGTTACACTCACCCCAAGTTCAAAGCAACAAACCGATGACGCGGACGAGTACACGGGATACCGCCTTTCCAAGAGAGCTGCCGGCGGTGGGATGGCAGCAGAGGAGGCCCCGCCGAATGGACCGCCGAGGGCGGACTGAACGCCGGAAGGCCAGTAAGGACGACGGGCTTTTCCCCCGTTACCAGGGAAAGACGTGTGATTGCACGTCGCCGAGCGGGCGAGTTTTTCGCCAAATTGGGTGGCACCGCAGAAGTTTTCAGACTTTTGTCCCAAGGAACCATTGGATGGGTCCTTGCGGGACGAAGGTCTTTTTTGTTTCCCGGGGGCCCCGGAATTGAAAGGAGAATCTCCATGACATTCGAAAAAATCCCCTACAAGATCTACTTGTCTGAAGACGAGCTGCCCCGGAATTGGTACAATGTGCGGGCCGATATGAAGAACAAGCCCGCTCCCCTGCTGAACCCAGCCACCGGCGAGCCTATGGGCTTCGAGGACCTGCGGCCCGTGTTCTGCGACGAGCTGATCCGCCAGGAGCTGGATAATGACGACCGGGAGATCCCCATCCCCCAGGAGATCCGGGACTTCTACAAGATGTACCGGCCCGCCCCCCTGGTCCGGGCCTACTGCCTGGAGGAAAAGCTCCAGACCCCTGCCAAGATCTACTACAAATTCGAGGGCAACAACACCTCCGGCTCCCACAAGCTCAACTCCGCCATCGCCCAGGCCTACTACGCCAAGAACCAGGGCCTCAAGGGCGTCACCACGGAGACCGGCGCCGGCCAGTGGGGCACGGCCCTGTCCATGGCCTGCTCCTACCTGGGGCTGGACTGCCAGGTGTACATGGTGAAAGTCAGCTACGAGCAGAAGCCCTTCCGCCGGGAGGTCATGCGAACCTACGGCGCCTCCGTCACCCCCTCCCCTTCCGAGACCACCGAGGTGGGCCGGGCCATTTTGAAAGCCCACCCCGGTACCACCGGCTCTCTGGGCTGCGCCATCTCTGAGGCCGTGGAGGCCGCCGCCAGCCAGCCCGGCTACCGCTATGTGCTGGGCAGCGTCCTCAACCAGGTGCTGCTGCACCAGTCTATCATCGGTCTGGAGACCAAGGCGGCTCTGGACAAATACAACATCGTGCCCGACATCATCATCGGCTGCGCCGGCGGCGGCAGCAACCTGGGCGGACTGATCTCCCCCTTCATGGGCGAGAAGCTCCGGGGCGAGAAGGACTACCGATTCATCGCCGTAGAGCCCGCCTCCTGCCCCAGCCTGACCCGGGGCAGGTTCGCCTATGACTTCTGCGACACCGGCATGGTCTGCCCCCTGGCCAAGATGTACACCCTGGGCAGCAACTTCATCCCCTCCGCCAACCACGCCGGCGGCCTGCGCTATCACGGCATGAGTCCGGTGCTCTCCCAGCTCTATCACGACGGGTACATGGAGGCCGTCTCCGTGGAGCAGACCAAAGTCTTTGAGGCCGCCGAGCAGTTCGCCCGGGTAGAGGGCATCCTGCCGGCCCCCGAGTCCAGCCACGCCATCCGGGTGGCCATCGACGAGGCCATGAAGTGCAAGGAGACCGGCGAGGAGAAGACCATCGTCTTCGGTCTCACCGGCACCGGCTACTTCGATATGGTAGCCTACGAGAAGTTCCATAACGGCCAGATGACCGACTACATCCCCTCCGACGAGGAGCTGGAGGCCAGCTTCGCCCAGTTGCCCAAGGTGCCCGGCCAAAATTAAAAGCCTCATAAATCGCCGCCCCTGCGTCCTACGGCGCGGGGGCGGTTCCTCTGCTTGACGGAGTTTTTCTGGACTGTGACGCCTCTATATGGTAAACTGACTGCATACCTTCCAGGGAGGTGAGCATTCTGCCGATTTCCATGAAGGCCGTGATCGCAGAGGCCTTTTTAAAGCTATCCAGGCAAAAAAGCGTGGATAAAATCACTGTGAAAGATCTGGTGGAAGCCTGTGGCATCTCACGGCAGACCTTTTACTATCATTTTCAGGACATTCTGGAAGTCATCCAGTGGTCCGCTCAGCAATTCTTTCAGGAGGTACTGAAGCGCAGTCTGGAGGCGAAGACCCCGGAGGCTGCCATGGAAGCCTTTGTCTCTGCCGCCGTTCAGGCCGAACCGCTGCTGCAAAAGCTTCTGTGCTCTCAGCGCCGGGAGCAGGTGGAGCGTCTTCTGGTACAAGCTGTGCGAACCTATTTAAGGGAACTGCTCCGGGGCAGGGAGACGGAATTGTTGCTGCCTTACGCCGATGGAGAGATCGCCCTGAGTTTCTGCGCCTACGGTCTGGTAGGGCTGTTACTGGAAAACTGTGAAAAAAAGGATCTGGATCAGGGACTGTTGGCCCGGCAAATGTATGGTCTGCTGTCCCGGCAATTTGGGCAGATCGGACAGGAAAGCTGAAAAACACCTTGGAAGGAGGAGACTGTTGGCACCTCTGTTTTTGCGCCGTATACATGGTCAGTCCAAGGTTGTTCTGACACATTTTATTTTTTGTCTATACAAATGGGAAAAGTTGTCCATAGAAATTGCTTCTCAGTTCTGCTATAAAAGAAGCAGAATTATGGTCGGCGGAGTCGAAGCCGCGGCCGGACCAAATCCGGACCGCCCAGGCCCCGCCGGTTATCATTTCACAGGGAGGAACCGCTATGAAGGAAGTTAAATCCCCCAAAAAACCGCTGATCTACTACTATGGCATCGTACTGCTGATCCTGATGCTGTTCAATCTGCTGGCCCTGCCTACTCTCACCGAGCGGCAGGTCAAGGAAGTGGACTACGGCACCTTTATGACCATGACGGAAAACGGCGAGATCGGCCGGGCAGAGATCCAGGAGCAAGAGAACCGGATCCTCTTCACCAATAAAGAGGAGACCGCCATCTACAAAACCGCTATGGTGGATGACCCAGAACTGACCGACCGGCTCCACGACGCCGGCATCCCCTTCTACGGCCAGGAAATCCAGCAGGAGTCCCCCATTCTGTCCTTCCTGCTGACCTGGGTGTTGCCCATTGTGGTCTTTATCGCCATTGGACAATATATGTCCAGGCGAATGATGAAAAACGCCGGTGGCCCCAACTCTCTGATGTTTGGCAAGAGCAACGCCAAGATCTATGTCAAATCCTCCGAGGGCATCAAATTCTCCGATGTGGCCGGAGAGGATGAAGCCAAGGATAACCTGAAGGAGATCGTGGATTACCTCCACGACCCGGGTAAATACAAGGAAATCGGCGCCTCCATGCCCAAGGGCATTTTACTGGTGGGCCCTCCGGGCACCGGCAAAACGATGCTTGCCAAGGCAGTTGCCGGTGAGGCCAACGTACCCTTCTTCTCCATGTCCGGCTCGGAATTTGTGGAGATGTTCGTGGGCATGGGTGCCTCCAAGGTCCGGGACCTGTTCCGTCAGGCCAAGGAAAAGGCCCCCTGCATCGTTTTCATTGATGAGATCGACGCCATCGGCAAGAAGCGTGACGGCCAGATCGGGGGCAACGACGAGCGGGAACAAACGCTCAACCAGCTCTTAACGGAGATGGACGGCTTTGAGGACAACACCGGCGTCATCATTTTGGCAGCCACCAACCGGCCCGAATCTCTGGACCCGGCTCTGACCCGTCCAGGCCGGTTCGACCGTCGGGTGCCTGTGGAACTGCCGGACCTGAAGGGCCGGGAGGAAATTCTGAAGGTCCACGCCAAGAAGATCAAAGTGGCGGACGATGTGGACTTCAACAAGGTGGCCCGGATGGCCTCCGGCGCCAGTGGCGCAGAGCTGGCCAACATCGTCAATGAGGCGGCTCTGCGAGCGGTCCGGGACGGGCGGCGGTTCGCCACCCAGTCGGACTTAGAGGAGAGCATCGAGGTAGTCATCGCCGGTTATCAGAAGAAGAACGCCATCCTCACCGACAAGGAAAAATGGACCGTGGCCTTCCACGAGACTGGTCACGCCCTGGTGGCTGCCCGGCAGTCCCACTCTGCACCGGTGCAGAAGATCACCATCATTCCCCGCACTTCCGGTGCCCTGGGCTATACCATGCAGGTGGAGGACGGCAACCACTATCTGGTGACCCGGGAGGAGCTGGAGGACAAGATCGCTACACTCACTGGCGGCCGGGCCGCTGAGGAGCTGATCTTCGGAACTGCCTCCACCGGCGCCTCCAATGACATTGAGCAGGCCACCAAGCTGGCCCGTTCCATGATCACCCGATACGGTATGAGCCAAGATTTCGGCATGGTAGCTCTGGAAACTGTGACCAACCAGTATCTGGGGGGCGACGCCTCTCTGGCCTGCTCTCCGGAGACTCAGGCAGAGATCGACCGGCAGGTAGTGGATTTGGTACGCCGTCAGCACGATAAAGCGGCGAAAATTCTGGCGGATGACAGAAAGAAACTGGAGGAGCTGTCCCGTTACCTCTATGAGAAAGAGACGATTACCGGTGAGGAGTTCATGACGATTTTGAACCAGTAATCGTCCTGGAAACAGGAAGCATTTTTGCCCGCAGTCCCAATAAGCTGCAAAGGGGAGGCATGCCAAAGGCGTGCCTCCCCTTTTACGCTCGTATTGGAAAAAGAGCTCCCCGAAAACAGTGGTCTTCAGGAGATCTCGGCATTCACAAAGCAGCTTGACCAGTCACCCCACAGCGGAGGAAACCCCCACGTCTGCTCACGTATTTCTCTGTGGCGTCACGACGGCAGGGCGGTATTTCCGATACACGTAGAACGACAGGATGACCGTCAGGGTATCCGCCGTCACCTGGGACCAGACAATTCCAAACATACCAAAAATAGCATTGAGAATAAGCAGCATAGGGATATTGAAAACCAGCCACCGGGTCACTCCCAGGAACAGGGAAATCCGTCCCTTCCCAAATGCCTGGAACATGTAGACGGTGAAAAAGCTCAGGAACATCAGCGGAGTAGCTAACACACGGACGCGCAGAAACTGAGAGGCCAGCTCCACCGTCTGTGTGTCTGAGATGAACAGGTGTGCAAACTGAACAGCAAACAGCTCATACAGTGCGATACTGATTCCCGCGATAATCAGCCCAAGCCGTCGTGCCAGGCGAATGGTATCCTCCATGCGCTGCTTGTTTCCGGCGGAGTAATTATAGGCCACCAGAGGCATCATGCCCTGGCAGATTCCAAGGCCGACATTCAGGGGGAAACGCTCCACCTTCAATACGATCCCCACGGCGGCCAGCGCCAGGTCGTCATAGGAAACCATCAACTTGTCGATGATCACATAGTCCAGGTCAAACAGGAAAGTAGCAATGGCCGAGGGAACCCCCACGCCAAATATGGCAATGATGCTGTCCCGGCCCGGCAACCCTCCCTTCGGAGAAAAGGTGACCACCGAGCCCCGTCCCATTCGGAGCAATACCACTACAAAGAAGAGGAAAGCGGTGCAGTTGGAAAGGCAGGTGGCAAGCCCGGCTCCCAGGACCTCGTAACCGTCCGGCATCAGCACGAACATAAACAACGGGTCCAGCGCAATGTTCAGAAGTCCTCCCAGGATAATGCCGGCGCTGGCCTCCTTGGATCGACCGATGCTGCGGATCAGATTGGCCAGCACATTGGAGAGCACGGTGGGAACACCGCCGGTGACGATGACGCACAGAGCATACTGCCTGGCGTATTCGTAGGTATTTTCTCCGGCGCCAAGCAGACCCAGGACAGGCTCCATGAAAACCCCGATCCCCACTGCAAACAGCGCTGAAATGGTGAGGCCCAAGTACAGGGAGAAGGCGCTGACCCGTCTGGCTTCCTCCTCTTTCCCCTGGCCCAACAGGCGGGAAATCAGAGAGCCACCGCCGATTCCCGCAAGTCCGGCCAGGCAAAGCGTAATGTTGAACACAGGCAAAATTAGGGAGGTACCCGCCACCATATAGGGATTACCTGTCTGCCCCACGAAAAAGGTATCCGCCATATTGTAAATCAGGACAATCAACTGGCTGGATATCGCCGGAATAATCATCTTCCGCAGAGCGGTCGGGATAGGAAGTTTCTCAAACACATCCTCCCGTGAGGAACTGACATTTGCTTGCATCGTACCACACCTGAGCTTTCTGATTGGCGCACTGTCCCCTAGGCTTTTTTACTGGCACCGCGTCTTTCTTCTGTAGTCTTTTATCATATCACACAAACAGCAATTCCACCATCCCAATCTGATTAATTTGTATCCATAGTAGGTGTGGACTTTTGGCAAAGCGCACGCCATCCCCATGATACCGGCATCCTTGGCCCAGCCCCCAATTCATGTGGCTAACAAATTGGACCAGATATCCATGTACCGATACCTCATCGGCCCGCGTCACCGTTTTGCATTTTTTACAAAAGAAGCTCCCCGAAACAGCAGGTTTCGGGGAGCTTCCGGAGCTTGAGGGGTGGCCTGAAAGCCTGATTTGCTGATATGAAACCCATTCAGGCCCCAATCCACTCCCAATCCACTGCTATACAAGAGTTCCTGCTCATTTCCTGTAAAAATCAGCAGGACTGGGCATCTTTTTGGGGGTGCTGTCTTCGTGCGGTCTTTCGGCAGAATGGAGCCTGGCGTGAAACTGCACCCCTCCACTTTCGAGAGCAGAGGACAGATAAATTTTAGGCCGTACCAGTCCCTGCACGAAGGAGGTGTCTATGTGGTCCGCTAGGTACACGCCCTTTTCCAGGAGTATCGCTCCCACCAGGCGGCGCCGCAACCAGGCCAGGGACACCGTGCCCCAGACTGCCATGGCGACCATACCCGCCGTCAGTCAAACTATGGTGGCAATGGCCATAGGCGCCTCCAGTGGGTCCGCCACGGTCTGCTTCCCCCCTGGAGCAGAGCCTTCATGATGGCCTCGCCCACCCCGGGGATCGGCAGAGTTACCGAAGGCTCCGGGACGTGGACCACGTCCCGGGGCACATAGGCCGCCACGCTGGTGTGGGCTGTCACCTCCGTTACCGGGGCGTCCAGCAGGTTCAGAAGAGAGATGTCCCCTGTCACGGATATTGGGCATAGCAGTCGGAATAGCACTACCAGCCACAATGCGTAGGAAAAGACCCGGGGTGCCTTTCGCAGGGCCAGACGGTACAACGGCACAAAGAGGATCACCACACTGGCCGTCAGTGTCATATTCAAAATAATCGGCAACAGCTCATAAGAGAGAAAATTTCCCATGGCTTACCCTTCCCAGCTCTGGTCGATCAGCCTTTACATCTGCGCAATTTCCTCCTCTGAAAGTTTTTTCTGGTTGGTGAATGCAGCCAGGAAAGCCGGCAGGGAGCCATCAAAGGTCTCCTCCACAAATCGCTCACTCTGCATGGCATGGAATTTCTCTCGTGAGATAACGGTGGTGACGGTGCCGCCATCATTGCGGAACAGCCCCCGGTCACAGAGCTTTTTGAGTACCGTGTAGGTCGTGGATTTCTTCCACGTCAGCTCCTCCCGGCAAAGCTTCACCAGCTCGCCTAAGCTTAGGGGCGCGTTGTCCCAAATCAGGCCCGCGAAGCGGCTTTCAATGGCACCAGCTTTGTATCCGCCATAGCAGCCTCCTTTTGGTCTATTTTTTATTGACCTCTCTTTTGGCTGAAGTCTATCATAAGTAGACCTCATCTATCAAGAAAAATCACACAATCGAAAGAGGCTACAGAAAATGCACCGATCTCTAGCTCATCCCGCGTCCCCGTTTAGGAACAAGTTCCCTAAAAATCTGCGCCGGGACAATGGGAAGTAAGGCTTTCCCTGCTGAGCGGGTCAGCAATCGTCAAAAACAGCGGCGGGCCAAGTCGGAAAGCCGGTTGCCTTTCTTCTGTGAAAAACTGTGTGACCCCTGGTAAATGGGGTGATATCCGCTTCTGACTATGGTCGGACTCATGTATGTGAGTTAGATAAAACAGTTCCCCGGGAAAATCTCCAGAGGGAAAACGTGCCGGGTGGAGTTGGCCAAGGACTTGGAATCCAAACAGACAGGACCCAAACAAATAAGACCCTTGGGGTTTATCGCGGCACTCCAGACAAAGGCCCTTGCAATGCAGAGCTCTTCACTTTCTGACTGCATACCTGCTTTCGGACAGACATTTCCCAAGTATGCTGGTAGTGTGTGCTGAGTAGAAAGCGGCACACCAAGCGGGCTGCCGGCTGCACCCTAGTTGCATCAATCCAAGCCAGCAGTATTACGAAAACCGCCCGCCTCTGTCCGCTTTTCTGCACTTCGCCTCATTTGGTTTCGGGGAAGGGGGAAGGAAACGGTCCCATAGCATGTTCAGCTTCCGCATGGTTGGCTAGTTAAGGCTTTGAACTCCCGGGATACAAGGATGATCGACACCACAAAAGCAATGAAATCCGCAATGGGGCCCGCCAGCAGCACACCGTAAATACCAAAATGCAGAGGAAGCAGGAAAATTAAAGGGATCAGGAAAAAGACCTGCCGGGTCAGAGAGAGCAGCAAACCTTTGAGAGCTTTCCCAATGGCGGTAAAAAAGTTGGAAGAGAGTAGCTGGACACCGTTGACCAGCACCATAAAGAGAAAGGTCCGCATAAACAGGATGGCAAATTCAAAGTAAAGAGGCTCTCCATCGCCAAAGAGAGAGATGATGGGAGCCGGAAAAAACTGAAACAGACAAAATCCCACCGCGGAAACGACAAAATTCCATCGAATGGCCAGCAAATACGCCTGCCGTACCCGATCATATTTTCCGGCGCCGAAATTAAAGCCGATGATGGGCTGCACTCCCTGGGAAATGCCAACGATAATGGAGAGAAGAATGGCATTCGTTTTCATTACGATGCCGCAAGCAGCCAGGGGAATTTCCTCTCCGTAGATGGAAAGGGCTCCATAGTAAGTCAGAGAGTTGTTGAGTACGATCTGGACCAGTGTAATTGCTACCTGGTTGACACAACTGCTGATTCCCATATAAAGGGTCCGCAGATTATCCCGCAGTTCCAAGTGGAAGCAAGCTTTGGTCAACTCAACAGTATGGAAGTTCCACAGATACCGCAATGCAAGGATAAAGGAAAGAAATTGTCCCAAAATGGTGGCCAAAGCAGCACCAAATACGCCCCAATCCATCACGAAAATAAATATTGGGTCTAAAATTGTATTTACGACGGCACCCGCCACCATACAGAGCATGGAATACCGTGGGCTGCCGTCTGCCCGGATCAGATTGCTGATGCCGTTGGTCAGGATGAGAAACGGCATGCCCAGCAAAACGATTCCGGAATACTGCCGGGCAAGAGGCATGACCTCTCCCGTTGCGCCAAACACCCGCAAAAGAGGCGTCAAGAAGATTTCCCCCAGAACACAGTAAAGAATCCCCGCTCCAGCCATCAAAACAATCCCATTTCCCACCAGCCGAGCAGCCTGATCCGCCTCTTTCTTTCCAAGATAGATGGAAAATCGAGAGGCGCTGCCGATTCCCAATAGCAGAGAAATGGCCAGGCAGATCGTGGACAGAGGGTAGGACACATTGGTGGCGGCATTGCCCAGATAGCCCACTCCCTGGCCGATAAAGACCTGGTCAACGATGTTATAAAGAGAGCTGACCAAAGTAGCTGTAATGCTGGGAACTGCAAAGCCTCTCAACAATTTGGAAATCTTTTCGTATGCCAGCGGATTTTCAATCATCAAACTCATCCCCCGTCCGAACAATCCCCTGCTCTCGTGCCATTTTTCTGCCTACCTGAGATAAGGTGGCCTGAAAATCGGCCTGGGCCTGTGCCGTCAGCCCATGCAGCAAAACAGACTCCGTCTCCTCGCAGGCAGCCCGAATCTGGCCACTGATATCCAGAGCGCGCTGTGTGGGATAGAGTTGCCAGGTCCGCTTGTCCTGTTCACAGGGCGTCCGCGTTAGAAACCCCTTCTTCTCCAGTGACGCCACCATGCGCACCACATTGCTGGGATGGACATAAACGCTATCCAACAGAGCGCCTTGGGAAATTCCCGGATGATCGCAGACTTTTAAGAGATAAATATGCTGACTGCTGTTGATCCCCAACGGAGCCAGCCGCTCGTCCAGATATGCCTTGGCAAACCGGTCTGCTACAGACAGCCATTTCAATAGTTTCATTCTTTTCGCCTCCTGCATCTACTTATCATATATCAAAATGCGTGCGCACGCAATAATTTTATCATTATTTTTAAGAAAGAACAACTATCAGTTTTTAACCGGTCTCCACTGCCCATCCGCAGATTGTTTTGCGCCATAAGGCCAAAACAATTTGATCATGAAGAACTGATAATCAACAGAATATTAGGGCCCTGCCATGGAACAGTAGCAACCTGAAACCAAAAAGACTGATCCTGTCTCTTTGGTTCTCCTTCGTGTTGAAACATCGCGACACCGGGTTTGTCTTGTAGTCCTGCATCTGCCGTATAAAGCAAACACAGGGCCTGACGGTAAAATCCACAGGAAACCTCATGACTCAGGTACTGTAAAAGTTCAAAAACGAAGCAGCACATCGGACAGGAATTAGACGTTCCTATTCGGTGCGCTGCGTTTTTACGGGTATGAGATCTGTTCTCAGGAACAGTAGGGGGCCGAACCGCTGGTTGGAATCCTGGGTGAGGCTCTCATCCCCGTCTACGAAGAGATTCAGCAGCCGTGGATGGCGGTTGGACAGGACCCAGTCCACGGTCCGTCGGGTAGAATCTTCAGACTGATCCTGCCGAAGGGAGACCAGCAGCCGGCAGTCCTTCTCGCCCAGCTTCCTCAAAGCCCTCCACCACACTGGATGGTATCCAGATCAAAGGTCCTCTCCAGATGGATATTGCAGCTCCATCCTGGGGATCCGCCGGATCTGCTCTTCCGTTAGGCCGCTCATTGGGCACCCTCCCGCCGTTGGAAGTCCTCCCCCAGGCATCAAACATGGGGGTAGGGCTTGCCGCTGATGGAGCAGGCAAAGTCATTGCGGATGACCTCGTCCTCGGTGAGTCCCATCTTATCCATGTCCAGAGCCACTTCCTCCGTCAGTGTACAGGTGTAGGGCGAATGGTCGGAACTGATGGAAACCGGAACTCCAGAGCGCAGCAACGTCAAGAGGGAGCTGGGTGGTAAAGCTGGCAGCAACGCTGCTATAAACATTGCCCGAGGGACAGGCACACAGGACCTCATGCTCTCGCAGGTAGCCGATGAGGTCCGGATGTTCCGCTACCCGGCAGCTACCGTCGATCTGCCGGACGCCCAGTTTTAAAATAGCAGCCCAGATATTCTCCGTCCCACCGTCCTCGCCGGCGCGGGCCGTCAGGAGCAGGCCCATGTCCTGGGCGGTCTGGTAACTGGACAAATGCTTTACACAGGGATAGCCGTTTTTTCTCACAGTCCATTCCCAGACCCGCCACCGTGTCCAGATACGACTCCACGGGCTTCAAGAAAGACAGGCACCGGTCGCTGATGAGCGTACGGTCTAGCTCCGCAATGTGGACGATTTCCACGTTATACAACTCCTGGGCTTTTTTATGAGCGCTGCGGTAGCACCCCATAACCACCTCCAGAGGAAGGCCCCACTCCTCGTTCAGCGGATAGTCCAGGTGCAACTCCTGATAGATGATGTTCTGCCGCCGGTCCTCCTTGGCCAGAGCCAGGGCCACTGCCTCGTAGTGCTCCTCATGAATACAGGCGGAGTTGAGGATGCGGTCGCAGATTATGAAGCCGTCTAAGCCCTTCCGGATAATCAGGTTTCGGGGCCACTGTCCAAAAGGCCTCCGCAGACCGCACCAGCAAAGCCGCATGGTTCTTATCAGCTAACTCCAGGGCCCAGGGAATGGACCCATGTGTGAATGTGGTTTTACGCCTTTGGAATACTCTCCAGTATGCGTTATTGTCTGGGTGTTAACATATCGATCTCCCACCTCTCCCAAAAGATGGTCGTCCAGGACCAGGTAGGCCAGGAACACGACCGTCAGAACAATCATAGTGGAAGAGAGCTCCCGGTTCTTACGGGCAGTCACTTTGCAGAGAGTATAGCCGAGCATGGAAAGCAGAACGCATAGGCGATGTTGTAGGTAAAAGGCATGACCACAGTAAAGTCAGACAGGTCCAACGTGGAGATGGGCTCCGTTATGAAGATGCCCTCCATGATGAGGACTGGCGTCGTGGCGATTCTGGGGATTACCAGGAAGGCTGGAGAGAAAACCAGGGCCAACAGAAACAGGGGCCCGGTGCTGCAGGCGGTCAGTCCCATGCAGCCGCCGGCGGCGATACCGGTAGCACTCTGGGTGCCACAGATGGTCACGGTGCTGATGCCTAGGATGGCACCCACTGCCGCTGCTCTGGCGGAGGCGAAAAGGGCCTTGCTGTTCTCGATTACCGGGCCGGCCTTGGGAGCAATCCCCTGGAACAGAGCCCAACCTGTCGAACAGGTCAACCTTTACGCAGTCCTGCACGGTGTCCACAATGTGCTGCTGAAGCCCTGAAGACACTCAGCAGCATGAACATGCGCCCGTAGGTAAAGACGCAGGCAAGACTGTTTTGCCAGGGCGGCCCCATGCCAAGGGCCATTGTGTACGTCATGTAGCTGTTGAGGCCCATGGTGAGGCCCAGTGTGAAGGGGAAATTTTCTCAGAAGCCGATTCAGCGGCAGCCGATGCATGAAGCGATGGTTGTGGCCCAGAACAGGGCGGTGGCGTCCATGCCGGCGGCGGACAGGATGATGGGGTTAAGGGGCCATACACTGGCGCAGGGCAAAAAGGTAGTGGCACCGGCGACGAGCTGGGTGCGCATAGTAGTTCCCCGTTCCGCCAAACGAAAGGTGCGCTCAAGGAAAGGCCGTTTTACAATGCTATTGATGTTTTCTCCTTTCCACCGGAAGATCCGGTTTGGATATTCTTCTGCATGCATCAGATCTGAGGCCATCATAGAAAACGAAAACAGGGATTGCAAGGCGTGGGGAAGAGGTCAGACGACATTCACTTGCCCCTGCCCTAAAAAGAACACATACACGCCGAAACAGGAAAGTAGTCAGGCAAATTTTACGGTAATCGGCTTTTTCCCGGGAAGCTGTAATACTAACGGCAAAGGCTTTTATTGATTGGGATAGGGGTGCGTTTATGGAAAGGCCGGGCATGAAGATCTCCTTGCGGCAGCAGGTACAGCAGATCCCGAATCTGATTCAGCGGATGGATCTGAATTATAGCCCCCGCCTGCTATGGGAGGGGCAGATGGCGGCAAAGTCTCAGGTCAGTCGCAGCACAGTCCGCGCCGTTCTCAGTGATTTAGAAATTGCGGGAAAGGTCATCCGCAAGCAAGGCAGTGGGAAACGCGTAGGCAGCGTTTAACAGGAGCAAATCTGTTGATTGGGGGATCTGCGGCAGTCAAAATTAAAAGCAGAAAAAACAGGCAGCACCGGATAGAATTTTCTTCCATCCAGTGCTGCCCTTTTATCGTTTTGGTCGCAGAAGATTGGGCCGTTTTTCGTTCTCACATAGAGGAACTGATGCCCTTACTGATAGAATTCGACGCAGTCCTGATGTCCACTCCAGAGCGAATACTGTCAACAGGACTTCTTACCGATCCTATCACGCCAATTATTTTCCAAAATATTCCCTAACAACTCCCAACTGATACAGAGATCCAAAAACACATAGGATCTGGTCCGGTGCCAAGCCATCCAACGCATGTCTCAATCCGATTTCTACACTAGCTGCCGCATATACAGGACCGGAAAAATACTTTTTAATCTGCATTTTCAATTCTTCTGCTGGAAGTGCTCGTTCACTGGGAGGCGATACCGTGATAAACGCAGCAGCATAAGGGGTGACCA
>ULXJ01043746.1_pt1 | contig 17518 bp, 17 predicted proteins | sample 1960981 | NCBI WGS metagenome assembly ULXJ01 (sample SAMEA4835830, study PRJEB28245) | human gut metagenome | biome: gut microbiome; material: fecal sample | place: Denmark | collected 2008 | reverse complement strand
AAAAGCAATGTATTCGAAGATTCCACGAAGGTCTATCTCGGTCTGATATGAAATCACGATATCATAAATCATAAATTGTAATCCTTGCGGATATCAGTAAAAACAGATTTTGCTGGTGCATATTTAATAATCATATCTGCAAGAAAGCTACACCAGCGTTCAAAATCCTTGTTCATTGCCAAGCCTCCTTAAAATATTATCTTGTGAATAATTCGCAGAACATATTTTATCTCAAGACTTACTAAAATAAAATAGATTTTACTGAATGGTAGTTTTCAAATATTTCTATCTATCACAAATCATTTCTTTCAATCTCTCCAAAACTAAGTTGTTCTCCAAAGCGTAGAATGACTGCTTCCCTTTGTTCTGATGATAAAAAATTCAAAAAATAGCTTATCTCTGCCCTATCCTCTAGCCGAACTATGTCGTTATACTCATGCACTATATTTTCTTCATCTTCTAATGGATAAAACTCAACCTTCCTACTTTCATCAATACATAAATGATTTGCAATCGTGTATAGATAAGCCTTAAATTTCTTTTTCCCTTTATATCCGGATAAATTCTTAAACAACTTCAAAAATGTTTCCTGAGTCAGGTCTTCTGCTTTTTCCAGATTAGAGCAATGCCACCTACAGTAACGTAAAATAGATGTATAATAGCGTTTTATCAATTCTTCTGCTACATTTTCATTTCCAAGTAGAATCTGTTCCACTAATTCGTCATCACTCAACACGCATCAGACTCCTTTCCATTGAATATCTGTATATATATAATAACGGGTTATGCACTTAAAATAATTAAAAGATTCCTCATTTTTTCTTTTTTGCCCATCATAGCCACTGCGATACCCTCCTTCAAAATGTGCTAAAGCCTTATCCCTTTTGCATAGATTTATCCACTTTGTCAAGGTGGCTATGTAAACAGTACCAGAGAACGCAAAAAAGCCGCCTACTCTTAAAATCAATAAGAATAAGCCGCTTTGTAATCTGCCTTAGCCATAGGCTGTTCCTCTCGGATTCATGGAACGATATACACCTTCCGGAATGACAAGATAAGTGTCCGCACTTACAAAAGATCCTGCAATCTTTGCAAGACTTCTGTCAGCTGTATTCATCATTCCAATAATATAAACATTTTTAGGTACTGCAAATTTTTCATCTGAATATAAAAGCTGCAACTCACTTCCACGTTTATCTTTTTCAATCAGCATGAATAACTCACCAAATATTTTACTGAGATTTCCTCTATTTATTTCATCTATAATGAAAAAATAATCATTGTCACTATCTATTTCTGCTTTTTTACAGAAGTTATAAAACGCACCTTTTTTTAATTCAAACCCAGAAAGTGTTGGTCTAAATCCCATAATAAAATCTTCATATGAATAACTCTGGTGAAACTGAACCATCTTTACACGCTCAACATCTTTAACTCCCATTATGGAATATGCCAGTCTTTTTGCTAAATATGTTTTACCTACACCAGGTGCTCCCTGTAAAATTATATTCTTTTTATTACAAAGAACCCCTGTTAATCTATTATAGTCTTCCTCTGACATATAAACATCTTTTAAGAAATCTTTTCTTGTATATTCAGGATATACAATTTCCTTTTCATCTTCATCATCAATATTTTCAAATAAAGAATCTAATTCCTGCACTAAATCAGTATATGGAGTAATATCTGCCAGCATTTTTTGTGGCAATTTCTGCTGAACTGACCATAACCCTTCATTTATCCAATTGATTTTTCTAACATTTCTATATTCACTGTCACAATCTGAATCATAACTATAATCAGATTCTACTATACCCTTTCCAATAACACTGCTATTTCCTTTCTTAACAAAAATTATATGTAGCTTTTAAATTATTTAATACCGGAACCCCATCAAAATTATCCGGTACATTTGCGGATATTTGAAATTCTGAAGCAATTCCATTAAGAATTAATATACGGTTATTATTAGTTATACCTTTATTAAACAGCCCGAATACAGTGAACGGATCAATGTCTGTAATTTCATTATCTTTCTCCAACTTGGGAACACTTATACCTATATTGTCATAAATACTATATATTTTATTTATTAATTTTTCTCTATTATCTTTAAATTCCAATAATTTAGTTGCAAATTCTGTATAAAAATCAATCCATTCAAAATTCATGTTAAACCCCTCTCGTTAATTAATTTGTCCCAGCAACTTCATCATCCCACTGAATCATATTCTTATTTCTTTGCGTTTTCTTCCAACTCTAACATATACTTATCAAAATCAGACATAAACAATCTGTCCTGAACAACTCGATATTTTTCAAACTCAGTCTCAGCATGAAGCTTTGCAATCTCAGCAGACACCTTACCTGCATCCTGCAAAATCCCATAATCAAACATTTCAATAAAACTATTAAGACGCTTTTCCCAATCCTCCATAGTCAATGGAATATGCCTCAGTGTCATATTTTCAGCAAAATCTAAATACGCAGTAACCATACGATTTAATTGTTTCATTTCATCCTGACTCAAATAATTTTTAGCAATTGTAACATCACTTTTCTTAATTTTTCCTTCAGGAGCATCTGCCCAAGTAGTTAATCCCATATGTTCTTTGGTATGGTCTGCTCTTTCTACAATCAGCTCTGATGCTGTATGTCCATGAACCGCAAAATGCATCTTATTCTGAACAGTAGCATAAAATCTCTTTGTTGCAGCTGAATTTTTATCATAATCTATTGCAGTAGCATAAAGGTCTGTAATTTTCTGATAAAACTTTCTTTCACTTGCTCTTATTTCGCGAATGCGCTCTAACTGCTCGTCAAAGTACTTTTCTGTCAGATAAGTTCCTCTTTTTAACCTTTCATCATCCATAGCCCAGCCTTTGATGGTGTAGTCCTTAACGATATTGTTAGCCCATTTACGAAACTGCACTGCACGCTCATTATTCACTTTAAATCCGACTGCGATAATCATTTGAAGATTATAATGCTTGGTATCACGTGTTACCTGACGGGAACCTTCCGTTTGAACTATCCGGAAATTCCGGATAGTTGAATCTTCCTCAAGTTCTGAATCTAAATATATCTTTTTTATGTGCTCATTAATCGTACGTACATCTACATCATACAATGTAGCCATCATCTTCTGTGTCAGCCATATATTCTCGTCCTCATAACGCAATTCAACACTATCCTGTTGGTCTCCAACAGAAGCAACATATGTCAGATATTCTGCTGCACTGGAACGGATTGTTACTTCGTCTTTCTTCTTTTTCAAATAAAATCCCCCTTTTTATTATCTTACTGAAATATCAGATAAATGGTTGATGTTTTATATATCTTTTCTCCACAGCAGACACACCGTCTCCACATGGCTCGACACGATTGCATGAATGTCATATCAAACTGGTCGTTTGCAGAAATATATCTACATACAATTTAACGTTATTAACGTTAAATTGTGAACCTACTTTACAAATTAAAATGGTAGCATTGTTCTTTTCAAGAATTCTTCATCGTTAGAAACAGACTCCACATCGAAGTAAGGGTTACTGTGATAGAATACCTTATTCTTTTCTTGACTAAGATATGCCATACACACCCCTCCAACTACTGTCTTGTCTTTAACATATTTGCGATAATGCAACAGACAATCGTCACCAATAATTTGATCTGCACAATATCTCCCTAACACATTAATATTATCTTCACCAGTAATAAGAATTGTATCAAACGGGCATTCATGAGCGTATACACTTTCTTCTCGATCGCTAACTAAGAGGATATAGATTTCATCTGGCATGGAATCAAAATCCTTTTCAGTCGATATATACGCATAAGACAAATCTTGGTCTGGCTCTTCTTTTAATTTCTGTTGACGAACACCAGATATACTATGTCTACGATTTTCTATATATACATCTCTGACATACTCTTCTTTAAATAAAACTAAAAAATCGCACCATGTTTTATTCAAAAAATCCAATGTTGCTTGAAGTTGATCTGATAATTCCATCTTTTCATGTTGTACATCTTTACGGAAAAATGGTCCTATTTCTGTTTTATTTGAACTTCCTAAAATACCCATTGAAAGCTTGTTGGCAATATCCGCAGTGTGCTTAGTTCGATTGTTTATTGCCTCAATATATTTAAACTCATCAGATTGAGATATATTATTGAGCCACGTCTGCATCTTTGGAAAAGCGGCACTATATGTCTGTTGATTAAATGTTCTAGTCATTATCTGGATATCCACTGAATCTACAGCTTTTTCCTTATTGGCTAACAAACCAGCATTTATTATCTGACTCATAGAATCCAGCGCATTCATTGTGTACTGAAAAAAATCTCTAAGTAACTTATCAAATAAGAACCATGGATCTACTTTTTCACCTGCAACTCGTAACTCATAAGCGGGAGAATTCTCAGTTGTTATAGCTAATTTTTTTACTTTCTTACCCTCTTCCGTTACGCAGTCTACGAAGTCGGCTGCAATATCCTGCTGCCAACGTATGGTCTTCATTGTCATTTTACCAATTATATTATTCAATGTATCTGCGCAATACTGTACTGTAGATATATTTTTTTCAGTGTATTCAATAAATTGCCACGCGGAATATATCTTATGTGCAATTAAATCTTTTCTAAGCAAATCATCTGCCACTATTAATCACCTCTTAATACTTTTAATTCTACATAGAATTTTAATTTGTCTATCCAATACCATTCTTCATCGATTCAATAGCAGCATTCACTTTTTCAAGTTCTACCGGCACATATTCTCCACTAATTCGAATACCACCACCAAGCAAACCAAATAGTTGTTTGGAAGTATTAACGTCTAACATCAATGTATCATCAGATAGTAATTTATTGATATTATCAAACACCTTTTCTGCCAATAATCTTTCGGCTTCTTTCTTCTTTTCTATCTGGGTTGTCTCATCTTCAATATGCTCAACTATTCGCGCATTGCTAAGAATCTTTATTTCATAAGCTGTTCCTAGCATATGATAGATGAGTTTCATCATATGTTCCTTTGCTTCATCAGGAATCATATTTAATTGAACACTCTCAAATTCAGCGTCTAACATTTCATCTATCTGTGTATCACTGCTTAACTGTATTCCAGTCTCATTTTTTCTTTTTTCTCGATAATTGCTTGTGCTTTTGTCTTACCTGAGACAAAGTTCTTTGCATCTACCCACTTGCCTTTAATCCACGGTTTTGCTTTTGAATACCACCAAGGACTAACCACATGTTCATGTAATTGAACCATGCCATATATTGCTGCTGCAGCAATTGCTTCTACAACTACTTGCGCAAGTTGCTGTTGTTCAGGAGTTAGTTCGACACGCTCTTGCTTGTATTGTTCTAGCGAATATTCATATTGAGGTTCATCAATCTCAACTTCCTCCCATTCGACGATATCAGTCGTTTTATTGTTCTCATCTTGACTTACACCTCGAACTCTACCTTCATTATCCTTGGACCTAACAAGATGATCCCCCTCTTTCAGAATTGGTCTATATACCTTTTCGCCCATAAAAAATCATCTCCTCAATCAGGTTTTCTTTTTACATATGTTAGTTCTATGTCGTAACCCAGTGCTTCCATCATACTAATAAAGGTCTTATTCACCACCCCATCGGGCTTTTTAATAATACGATTGACATATTGGCCAGTAGTACCAATTTTCTCTCCCAACTGGGCCTGTGTCTTTCCCGCTTCGATGCATTTAATTTTCACATCAACTTCGATATTATTTTTTATCATTTTACATTCTCCTAAGTGTTATTCGATAACACAAATCAGATAATTTATAATAATATACAACTTTTCTTTTGTTTTTTCAATCTATCCCCCTAAACTTTAGCAAAAATAAGCAGGAGCCTTCGCCCTTGCTACAAACACTTATAAAAACCTATCTTTGAATGTCTATTTCCAACTTTGCCTTAAAGCAAACCATCAAATGGTCTTCAAATATCTTGATCTGCTCGATATACTTTCGAACCAGCGCTTCGTCATACTCCCCTAGTTCCTGCGGCGCACCCTGAAGGAAATCCACCTTCACCGATATAGCAACACACATGAAGTGGAAGACTCTCTACTGACTCAGAAATAACACGGACACAAGCATATACCGCCGATGTCTGCATGACACTTCTTTCATTGACTCTTTTTCCTGCAGCACTTTGGCCCAGGAAGAAGCTATATGCGCTACCCGCAGTTCTATTTGTGGGGGCATCCCTTGACTTAAAAATTCCTGTAAATGATCTTCATTGCATCTTTACTATCAAATGTACTCAGATCTCCAATTTCTCCCCAACCGATGGTCATTATTCCTGATGTATAAAAGTCATCCCACATGCAGGAACCTTCTCCAGGAGCGTAAAGCCAATATCTAACAGTATGAACATCTTCATCTGCAAGTGCGGCAGTATTTTTCTCCTGTTTACTTGGACTCGAAGAGAGAACATTCTTGAATATATCTAAAATCATTTCACTAGTCATATCAACATTTTTCAGTTTCAGTCAATGTCCATATTCCATAAACACTTTTGTCAATATAGCCTACATTCACAAGATAATTTCGTGCAAATGCAACTTCATTCTCAAATTTATTAATATTGTTCTTCCCTCTTGTTTCGGTGATTTCATCTTCTGATAATTGCTCATTCTCAATAATTTTTGCTCGTGCTTCAGCAGAAGTTCCAGAGCCACCCAGATCACACAATGCTTGAATCAATGGCACAAACCAACGCAAGAATGCCGCCTTGGAGGATTTTTCCCTTTTACCCCAGATTTTTCTTGATTAACCTGTTCCGATACAATCCATGCGCTATATGACAGTTCTGGATAATTTTTGTATTCATAATTATCATCTTTTAATGCGTGCAGACACGCATCTTTTATTGCTAAATATTCTGTTGCATATGGTACTTTATTTAGTTTCTTCTTCACTGAATTTACAAAGTCAACTGGCATATTATCTGGATCTACAATAAACCACCTATTTCTTGAGTCCAAATTAATGAACTCGTATGGCCTAATCCAGTACAATCCCATCTTTATATTCCAACGAATACCTAACTGATCATAACTGTATCATACCATTTAGTAAATATCTCACGGTTTGCTGCATCATCTTTTTCCGCAAGATTAATTGCTGATTCATAAAGCCCCACAAGTTATCAATATCAGCAGCCTGCCTATCATCTTTAAATCCATAGTAGGTTGCCTTCAAATTGTTAAGTACGGGAATTCCATCAAAATTATCTAGAACCTTTGATTTGATATTAAAAACAGTTGCAAAGCTCTCTAAGATGGCGATTCTATTAGCATTAATTATGCCCTTATTGAAAAGTCCAAATACAGTAAAAGAGTCTATGTCTATTATCGAATCTTCACTTTCTAATTTTGGCAATTTCATATTTATTGCACTATAAGCACTTTGTATATCAGCAATTAATTCTGCACGGTTATCTTTGAATTCCAAGAGTTTTGTGGCAAACTCCGAATAAAATTTATCCATTCAAATTGCATTTTCACGATACATCCTGTTCATCGTTGATTTTCTACTTTTTTACTGGCGGCTGGTGAATTAGATGATCTTTTGATTGAACTTTCAATTCTTCATAAATATCATCATAATCAGTCGTCCATTTTAAATGAAGAAGCATATCATACGTTTCATTGTCATCGCCCACTTGACCTTTGGAAGTCATATTCAACGTCAAATCAGCAAGACCAAGCATATGGTTACTAACTCTAAATGGAATATGTATACCTAAACACGCAGATATCACATTTGACTTAGTAAGGTTTTCACCCTTCTTCATGTTACTTATTGTTCTGTTATCCAAACCTGTAATACTTCTTAAAAGTCTTGCTGTATAATTACAGATATGTTTATCCATTAGGATATCAAGTGCTGGTCCAAATTCTTCACCGTCAATTGCATTTAACATCTCTTTTGACATTTCATTTACTAGCCCATACTGAGATAACAAATCCTCTGTTATAGCGTCATTATAATTAAATGCTTCATCCGCCTTTGATTTTGGAAGCTTCACATAATGCAATGTTCCATCTTTTTCATCCACAATGAATTGTAAAAAACATTCTTCTTCATGTGTCTTTGCATATTCAGTCAATCTTATTTTTCCGTCATCAGTACGTTCCAAGCATTCCGATGTAGCAACGCAAAGTTTATCTTCCACATACGCAAAACATTCTGACTCAATAACACTTTTTACAGCTTTGCTTTCTGAATACCAGTTTTCTAAGGTCTTGTAGCTGACCGAAGTTCTTATCTCTCTACCGGAATAATCATTATCTGTGAGCTTGACAACTACCACTTTAGGTTTATTGTATTCTTTATCATCATCATGTGTATATGCAGAAGTCTGTTCTACTTCAATCACATTTAAATACGGATCTTTTCCGCCTGAAAAAATAAAATCACGCAAATAATCCTCACTGTAAATCGAAAGGCGTAAAGGAACATAGTCATCCTTAAATACTAACCTAAAGAATTTTTCTGCCTTTGATTTATTGACTGATTTTTTTAATTCAGTAAATGTACCACGATCATCAATATTACTTGGTGTCGCATGACGATCTAACAATTCCTTAAGTTGAGCATAATAGCATCCAAGTCGTCTAACAACACGATTAATTCGTGCATGCTCATCTGCCTTCATATAATCAGTAATATAATCTCTAAACGTCTTGCCTGAAACTAATTTTGCCTGACCACTTTCTACTGCATGAATAAATCTTTCCGCATATCGTTGTTCTTCCTGTGAAAGCATCGAAAATGATCTATGTAATTCCTTCAGTGCCACATCGACAACTCCTGGATCACTATCACCTTGAATCAACTTGACATACTTATCAAAATTAGAATTCATGTAATTAGCATCGATCTTACCAGTATCATATTCTGTAATATGAACATCTATTTCATACGGAACATCTCCACCGGCTCCACCACCGCCTCCACGAATTATCTCTTTATATCTAGCTAATAATGTCAGGTATGTCTGTTCATCGATTAGCATTTTTATAGCATCTTCATTCTGATCCTCATCCGGATAAGAATTCTTTCTCCAAGTAAACCCTTGTATAATAGCCGCTTCAAGATGATTCACAAATTTATTAAATTCTTTTGCAAACTTTCCTATCGCTGCATTATCAGCAGGCAACTTTTCAAAATTAACAATACCTGCATTTTTGAATATCTGTTCTATACTTTGGAAAAGAACATTCATATTCCTTAGATTGTTAGGCAATTTATCAACAAACAATCCTGTAGGAACATCTCCTGAATATGCCTTTACAGCCGCTTCAATATTCTTCTCCATTGTATTTGGTCTACGATAGTATTTGATAATTCCAAAAGGCTTCTCAGCCATATTGTAAAGTCTGTTTGTACGTGAAAAAGCCTGGATGAGGTTTTCATACTCCATCATCTTATCCAGATATAATGTATTTACAAACTTGGAATCAAATCCTGTAAGCATTTGATTCACTACAATAAGAATATCAATTTGCTCATCCTTACCAATGCTATCAAAAGGTTTTTTATGGCCCAATCTTAGGCTGACTTCCTTACGAAATTTATCATACGTTGGAATCGTATACTTCTGATTGTGATTGAAGTGCTTATTATAAGCTTCCAAGATTTCAACAATTCCATCTTCCTTCTCTAAACTTCCACCACCTTCATTATCGATAGTAGGATCAAACATTGCGGTGATGAATAAACTAGGAAAAGCCTTGACCATCAATCTATAATATTTAACTGCTTCTGGAATACTGCTGGTCGCAAAAATAGCATGAAACTTTCTATTTCTACTGTATAGCGTCCATTTCTTTTTTATATCTTGTATTACGCCGTCCACATACTCATCTGTCTGGTACTGCTCATTAGGTACAAAATCTTCTATACCTTTTACATATTTTCCATTTACCAGTTCTCCGTACATCTTGATTTGAGATGAATCCATGTATTTGAGATATACTTTTTCCTTTTTAGGATCGCTAAAAGCATCCTCTGGGTCTTTTGCTTTGGCTTTACTAAGTGCAACCTTCTCTCGCAGATCAGCATCGTCATAAATGCGCACCATATATGGATCGAAGCCAAGAACATTTTTATCCCTGATTCCATCACCTAGAGTATATCTATGAATCTCATCACCAAATATTGTCGGCGTTGTACTGTCTTTTTTTGCATTTAAGTCTTGAATAGGTGTTCCAGTAAATCCAAAGATCAATGCATTTTTGAACGTGTTTTTTATATCTACAAGCATATCTCCAAACGTAGAACGGTGGCACTCATCAATGATGATAACCATTCTCTTACGCTGAACAATTTTTAAATCTGCTTCTATATTAACTACGTCTTCCCTTGCGATATTACTCAACTTCTGGATTGATGTAACAATCAAGGTATTATCAAAATCTGGGCTTTTTAATTTAGACATTAAAATAACTGTATTTTCCGTTGCCTGAACAGATTCTGTTCCTGTAGCAAATGAACGGTACTCCTTAAGTGACTGTATTCCTAATTCTTTTCTATCAACTAGGAAAACCACCTTGTCTGCATCATGATTAGCAGCAACGAGCTGAGCAGCTTTAAAGCTAGTCATGGTTTTGCCACTTCCAGTTGTATGCCACACATGACCACCAAGCTGCTTTTTATCATCCCAGTGGCTCTTTTTCTCCGCAACAATATTAGCAATACCAACTGCCGCATAATACTGATAACTTCTCATGACTTTTAATAGGCCTTCATCAGTATCTGCAATTGTATAGAAGCCAATTAACATATGTGCCATAGGAATAGACAAAAACTTTTTAATGAACGTATACCATTCATTTATAGGATTGTTATTGAAATCCGCCCAGTGGAAATAAAAGGCCTTGTTGAACACGCCTTTTTCCCCCGGATTTGCAAAATATACGGATTCCTTAGGTTGCATTGCCACAAAGATCTGTACTAGAGAAAAAATACCTCTAAATACACCTTCATGTGAATATTTTTCTATTTGATTATATGCCTCACTAACCGGAATTCCGCTGCGTTTTAGTTCCAGATGAATGACAGGCATACCATTAATTAACAACATTAAGTCACCTCTTCTGCTGTTGAGAATAGGTGATTTTGTTTTAAACTTCGGCTGCTGAACAATCTGATATCTACTCTGTCCTAATGCAATTTCCTGGCGATCATAAATTTTTAGAGAAATCTCTTTACCCAGATGAATCGGGTCGTTAGGGTTATCACGGGTAATAGATATACTACGCCCATTGATGAACTCATTTAGGGCCATTGGCGATTGTAGATTTCTTACCTGGTCTAAAATCTGAGCCATCTCTCCGGAAGTTAATGGCTGATCATTCAATCGCGTTCCCTGCTTATTATTATTGAATAATATGTTCGCCCAATTCTGAATTAAATCTTCTTCAGATGGATATCTAATAACATCCGATTCCCATCCATGCTCGATGAGGGCTTTTATGACAGCTTCTTCAAAGTCCTTTTCTTCATTAAAAATAATATCTGACAAGTCTATCCCTCCTTATACGAACATCTTCTGAAGACATCCTTTTTTCATTCTTTTCGTAATCTCAATTTCTTGCTCAGTACATGAAATGAGCTCATCGAGCTCCAACAAAAATCTAGCAATCCTACTTTGCTCTTCCACATTTCTAGGAACTCTAACCACAATTTTACTGAATGCTGGATATTTTAAGTTCCAAGTGTCGGATGTTAGTCCTTGTGAGTTAATTTCAAAAAGATGAATTATCTCTTTCTTCTTAAACATATAAGCAAAGAACTGAGTGTCTATATCTCCTATTGGCTTTACTACAGTGTATGCAGGACTTACAATACCTTCGTATGGTGAACGCCCACTTGCTCCTTGCCACATTCTCATTGAGTTATAAGCAATATCACCAATACAAACTCTTTTGTATTTAGATTTGTCAGTATTTGAATTGTCGTGGCGATCTAGTTCAGAAAACTTCTTTATTCCTGAACCAATTGTAACTGATAGTAATTCTCCGTCTGGTAAGCTTTCTAATCGCTCATCAAAGCACGAACCAAGTGTTCGTTCCTCCCAATCTCCCTGGAATTCAGAAAATCTTATTTCAGGAACAGTGGCACCATCCTTAGGGAACATCTTTTGCAAGCATGATTTCTTCATATTCTGTAACTTCTCAAGCTTACGCTGATGAAGAGCGATGAGGTGGTCTAGAGAATCTATATATGCCGCAATCTTCTCTTGTTCCTCTAATGATGGTAAATGTAACTGGCATTCACACAGTTTGTCATAATAAAAGTATAATCGAACACTTCCCTCTTGAAGTTTCTCGATCCACCTTGGCAATTGATCTGACTTTAACCAATGCCACAAAAATCTATCATTCACATATTTATCAGTCTGAAAAACCTCATAAAGAGAGCTAACTATCACATTTTCTGAACCTTCATAATATCCGATGGAACCAACATTAATTCTTGCTGGATTATATGCAAATGAATTTGGTTGAACAATATTGTAAGCTTTTCTGTCAGTATCTTTCATATAGCCAAATTCATCATGCGCCTCACTCTGACGAATAAATCCATGCTCATTCGTGATTGCATATGGCTCTAAATCCAGATTATCCTTATTCCGTTTTCCTGCATCCCATGTAAAATCGGCGAACTTACGCTGTTCCCAATCGTCAGTATATCCAGAAAAACGAAGTTTAGGTGTTTTATTATTCTTTTTCATTTTTTACCCCCATATACTTCTTAAATTCTGCTAGACCATCAAGATCATCTTTGCTACCAGATAAACCATCAATCATCTGAATAAGAGAACCAGCTGCATATTCTTTCTTTACCTCAATATCACTATATGTAGTTGCATATTTTGTATTTAATTTTTTCACATCTGAAATAAGCGAAGAAATAACATCCGCTGGTAATGTCTCTAGTCCAGATAAAATTGGTCTTATCCATTTCAACTCAAGAAGATATAGTGCTTCATCCTCTTCGAGACTCTTAATTTTATCTATTGTTTCATTTTCTAGCTCTACTTTCTGATTTTTGAGTTTTTTCTTCAAATCACTCTCTTCATCCATCAAAAGCATGACCTGCTTCATTTTCGCCTCTAGTGATTCTTCTGGAAATTCATAATCCATCTGCAATTGTAAAATTCTTGCATTTACTGCAGGTTTTCCAAATGTACCATCCTTATTTGCAGTCATTGTGTTCCAATCAACCACTTTTCTTTCTTCAATATAAGCAAGTTTTTCTTTCTTAGATGAAATCTTTAAATAGTCCTTCAATGCATTGATTTCAGGGCTTTCAACATCAGCCAACGCCTCTACAACATATGCCTTCACTTCTTTTCCGACGAAGGCATTCTTGTCCTCATTTGTAATCTGCAGTTCAAGTTCATCCTCTTCGAGTGACTCTAGTATTTCAGTATAGTAGCCATCAATTTCCACTAATCTATTTTCATTTGATTTTATTTCAGATAATTGTTCGCAGTGGAATACTTCTTGTACAAGCTCAAATGGTAAAATATGACCTTTCCAGCCTTCCTGTACTTCAGTTACCTCATCCTCATCTTCCTTCATTTTCTTTACTACCATATTAGGATCAACCTGGAATATAGCATCAAATCCCTCTCCCTGGATCATTTCTAAATCTGAAGTGATTGTCTCCCAATTTTCAGATAGAATCTGAAATGCCTTGTATTGATCAACTAATTTAATATTTGACGTTCTACTAAAAATATCTGTACATACATCTTCTTTAAGACTTTGAGCATTAACATCAAGGATATCTTCTATCAAGCAATCCTTTAAATGCTCTCCAAATTCCCTGAAAATATGATGATATTTTGCAATATAATCAGAGACAGATACAAAATTAGATACCGCACTTTCTACATCATCTACTATAACTCTAGAATAATTAGCTGAAAGAGCACTAAAAATTTCCTCTCGTAGCCCCGGAAACGCATCCCAATACTTATGAAGACCTTCTATTTCCATATTAGGAATTCCGCCAAACATAATGGAATGGATATCCCATGGTTCTTCATCATCAGATGAATCAACATATCTCGGAATATTCAAATTATATTCATTTTCCCGTATCTCTTCCTTTGTAACTAATTTTGAAAATTTTGTCACAGATTTTCTAGCCTTCAAGGTATCAACTATTTCACGAATGTCTCTTGCACGTAATTTATTATTTTTGCCGACCTTCTCATATTTTTTTGATGCATCAATAATCAAGACATCTGAATCTGCTCTTATTCTTTTCAAAACCATAATAATTGTAGGTATACCAGTTCCAAAGAAAATATTAGCTGGTAAACCAATAATTGCCTCTATATGGTTTCGCTCAATCAAAGTCTCACGTATCTTTTCTTCTTCTCCGCCTCTAAATAAAACACCATGTGGCAATACAATAGTCATAATTCCATCATCCTCTAAATGATAGAGTTCGTGAAGTAAAAATGCATAATCTGCTTTTGCCTTTGGTGCAACTCCAAATTCTTTAAATCTAGGATCAAATTCTTTATTCTTCGGATCCCATTTCTGTGAATATGGAGGATTTGAAACTACTGCATCAACTTTAACTAACGAATATGTCTCGTCTTTGTTTTCATCTGTTTCAAAAAATGGCCAATCATCTTCCAAAGTATCGCCGTTTCTAACATTGATATTAGCTGGATTAATTCCTCGCATAACCAAATTCATACGAGTTAAGTTATAGGTATTCTCCTTCAATTCTTGCGCATAATAATCAATCTTGTTCTCGCCTTCGATATATTGAGCCATAGATGCTCCAATATTAATGAGCAATGAGCCTGAACCTGATGTAGGATCATAGATTTTAATATGCTCTCTATCCTGAAGATGGTTGGCCACAATTTCAGACATCAACACTGAAACTTCATGTGGTGTATAAAACTCTCCTGCTTTCTTTCCAGCGTTAGCTGCAAACATGCTGATGAGATACTCATAAATAAACCCTAAAACATCATAGTCTTGCTTTCCATCCATCGGAATTCTCTTTATTAACTTAAGTAGTGCCTTTATTGATTTTGTCTGTTTTGTTGATGTCTCTCCAAGTTTTGAAAGACCACTCTGTAATGTCTTAAAAATATTTTCAAATAATTTCTTATATGTTGGTTCGATATTGATATCAAAATTACTCAATGCATCTCTTACATCGGATACGTCAAAATCATCTCCTTTCGAAAGCCATGTTGAGAATAAGTCCTCATAAGCAATAAAGTATCCAATATTCTCGCTGATATGCTTTACAAGCTTCTCGTCATTTGTCGTCACTTTTTTGATATCTTCATCAGAATACTTTTCCCCTTTCAGAAATGACACTTCACGATCTGAAAGATATTTATAGAACATAAATCCAAGAATATAGTCCTTATATTCATTTGCCTCTATCTTTGATCTCATCTGATTGGCTGACTGCCAAATAGTAGATGCTAATTGTTGTTTATTCATCTATTTTTACCTCCTGCCGCTAAGTTGCGTGATTGTTTAATTATTTGCAGCTTTACCACTTCGAGCCCATTCCTCAAGTTCAGAATATTTGAACTTCCACGCCTTACCAATTTTTTTTCTTGGAATATTCTTACCTTTACGAATCCAATCCCGAATTGTTGCCGGCTTTACTCCTAGAAATTCTGCAGCTTCATTTGTTCCAATCCATTTTTCTTCATTATTGGTAGTAGTCATAGGTTCTCCTTTCCTAAATATACTAAGCCAATTTTTTATTATATATTATTTTGTGTCAAATTTCAATCGTTTGTATAAGTTTGTATATGTTTGCGTGGTGCTATCAATTTAGAAAAATATTTTTGGTGAACTTTCTTCAACATTTACATCTTAATTTCATACAGAATTATGTCTTTTAGCTTCAGAAAAGCTCCATTCTTCACCTCTTAGCCCGTTGAACTTTCTTCAACGGGCATTTTTAACGTTTGCTGTATCATGCAATCAAGGGTTAAGCCCCCATCATCAGACGATGCGTTCCCTGATCAAGAACGGTCCTATCTGACTCTGATGAACAACTAAATAACCAAACCAGCTGAATAGGACAAGCTGGCCAACCAATAGGAGGAAACTCGCTATGGCAATGGCCAACTATATTCAGGTATCGCACATGTGGAATTTCCTCCGTGTCAACCCAAGGAGGAAAGCCACATGGCAGAGAAAAATTACGATTACAGTAACAAACGCAGCTACGACGGTGTAGCAACAAAAGAGAATGAGGCATTGGTTCCATTCTTAGCACATGAAGTTTTAAAGAATTACCATCAGGATATTAGAGACGGTATTCGCAAGCGTAATGAAGGAATTATCGAAGATAACTTCGAAACCTGGAATATTCGCGGTAGAAAGATTCTTGTAGGTTTCACGGCTATCCCTAAGAATCAGGTCGAATCCTACATGGAAAGATTCTGGAAAGAAAAAGATGCGTATCTTGAATCGACTCGCAAAAAAAGATGCTTAATTCTTAATTCCAAAGGCGAATACATCCGCTGCCCTAAGTGCAATAAATGTGAAGGGTGCGAACGTCCTGAAAAGGACCAGTACCTCTCTCGCTATATTTCATTAGACAAGTTTCTGGATGATAACAGCAACGACAATACTAATCGCAGCGGCTGGGACGCAACAGATAACACTTCAACTGAAAGTTCAGTTCTCAGTCTTATGATGATCGACGATCTCATCAATGAGGTGTCTCTTAAGTATCCAGAAGCTAAAGCAATCTTCTCTCTTCTGATGGACGATCCACAGATCAGTAATGCTCTGAAGCAGGTCGACTTGAAAAATGGAAAGAGCCAGGTATATGATTATGTGAAAAAGATGCAGTCATACGCAAAAGAGCTCTACAATAAGAATTATCGTTAATGACGTGCAGCGGCCGGAAACTTCTCCAGCCGCTGTTTTTTCACTTTTCTTATCGTTATAAGATGAACCCCAGGGTTCATTTTTCCTTGTTATCTATCCCCTAGTGTCAACCCTACATTATGGACCAGTTTCCACAAAGTCATTACTTCACATAAAAATAAAGGCTTTCCAGAAGCTAATCGTACTCATTAACGATAGCTCTCTGAAAAGCCTTTAATTTACCACATTATTCTTACTTGCCTGGGTTCACCTTTGACATCAATACCACCGTCTCTACATGCCCCGTATTAGGAAACATATCAACACAACAGCACTTCTCCACCTTATATCCTCTCTCCTGCAAAGTAACAAGGTCTCTTGCAAGTGAAGTAGGCTTGCAGGAAATGTACACCATTCTGTCAACACCGTAATCAATAATCTTCTCAAGTGCCTTAGGGTGGATTCCGTCACGAGGCGGGTCAAGTACGATGAAATCAGGCTTAATCTCAATATTATCAAGTGCCTTTAAGACATCATCCGCAATGAACTCACAGTTAGTAAGACCGTTCTGGGCTGCATT
>ULXJ01064252.1_pt1 | contig 17691 bp, 19 predicted proteins | sample 1960981 | NCBI WGS metagenome assembly ULXJ01 (sample SAMEA4835830, study PRJEB28245) | human gut metagenome | biome: gut microbiome; material: fecal sample | place: Denmark | collected 2008 | reverse complement strand
ACCATAACATAGAGATCAGCCTCCACCTTGTGCGAAACCTCATACAGGCGCTCCGTGGCCGTCTCGCAGTCAGGCGAGGTCATAATGACCTTTGCGCCAAAACCCTCCGCTACAGAACGGATCTCTTCGTTATCCGTGGCGACATAGACCTCCTCAAAGCACTCGACCTCTTTGGAGTGCTTCCAGACCCAGTACAGCATGGGCTTGCCGCAGATCTGCGCCAGCGGCTTCATATGGAAGCGGGATGAACCTCCCCGCGCCGGAATCATACCGATAATTTTCATTGTTTATCCTCCTTGTGAAAGGTTATTTTTCACAGTGTCCATATCGCAACACAGACAACAGTAGTTGACATTTTCCTCATCATATCTTTTTATATCTTTTTCTCTTCATTTGACCCAAAATCATCTCTTTTTCATAGGCATTAACTGTAAACAGCCAATTCAGGCCGCAGTACATAACTGTATATAGCGCAATGCCAGTGAAAAGAGCAGGAAGTTTATAAAAATCAATCCAATTGGAAAGCAGGAGCGTACCAATGCACAATAGTGTAGGCACAATATAAACACTCAGCATCTGCTTCCAGAACCGAAGCATATCAAGGCCTGTCTTTTTGTGGTAGTACCAGTTCATCACGAAACCCTGCCCGATTATCAAGGCCACACCCGTCATCAGTGCAGCGCCTATAATCCCCATGTACCGCATTAGAAACCACGTGCCGACCACATTTAAAATTGCTATCCCCAGATAGACCAAGGATCGAAATTTATGCTTGTTCTGTGCTACAACGACATTCAAGCAGATGCTCTGAACCAGCGGTATCATATTGGGAATCATCATTAATATGGCAACCCAGTATGCATCCTCGTAGGTATCGCCAACATAAAACCGGATGAATGGTCGGCCAAAAGCCACAAAGCCCGACACAATCAACATCATGATATAGCCCTGGATTCGTCCTACACGAATTGCAAGATTGGTTAGTTCTTCATTTGAAGCTCCCTGAAATACCATCTTATTTGTTTTGGGTGCAAGCAGACTCGATATCCCAATCGTGAGGTTTGACATAATGCTATTAAATATTCCCCCCACGTTATATACTGCAACGCCCGCTGTTGCTAAAGCGGGGATCATGCCAATCATCACGATGTCGGTGGCGTTGTAGAGCTGCCCCACCACGTTCGCCACAAAAACCCAAAAGGAAAAACTTAGAATTTCCTTTAGCTCGTTGGTCGGAAGATTTCTAAAACGCGGGTGTATCTGCATTTTTCGGCGGACATATATCTGGTATGCCGCACGGGTTAGGATAGACACCGCCATCGCCGCCGCAGTCATGCCTACCGAGCCAAAACCCATGTACAAAGCGCCTAAGCTCAGGACAGGAACACCACATGTCTGGACAATGTTCATACTCTGCGGAAGCAAGAATTTCTCATGCGCATTAGCAACGGAGAAATACGGTGACTGCGAAAAACTAAGCGCCATATTTACAACCATCATAAGCACTAGAATCTGCATCCTACTGAGCTCGGAGGTTGAAAGGGATTTGGCATACCAGGTTGGAATCCAGCGTATGAGCAACGTGCCAATCACCAGCGCCGCAACGGCAATCACATTAAAGATCACATCAAAAAGGCCAAACATCCGCTCCTCGGCGTCTTTGCCCTCCTCCTCACGGGACTTGATCAGGTATCGCGTAATGGCGGAACCAAGTCCCATAGAAATCAGCGACAGATAGCTGGTAACACTGCTGGCCAGCTTATACAGACCATATTCACTTTGCCCCAGCAGCGTCAGCATGATAGGCGTATAGAAAATAGGGATCAGATTGCCCAAAATCATGTTGACATAGTTCAGAACAATGCCGATTTTTAGTTGGCTTTTTTCCTGTGCCATATGTAAAAATTCCCTTTACCTGAAAAGAGTATCGAAATCCACGCGAGGGAACACTTCCAGCTTGCCGCCGCGGGTGGCATTATATACCTGAATCCCTCGCGAATCGCAGTGGCGCTTCATGGCCACATAGGTCAGCGTACTGCGCTCCGTGTTGGGGATATAAAGCTTGTCCTTGTCCTCATTGTACTTGTCTGTAAAGTAGTCCTTTACCGAAGGATCCACAACGATCTCGCCCTGATTGTTCTGGCTAACCCGGAAATGATGATCCACGCCGATCATGTAGATCTCCGTAAAGCCCATATAGGCCGCGATCTGTGCCGCCGTGTACATGCCGGTCATAGAATTGTAGACACAGTGCGGGATATCGTCCGAAAACAGGAACTGCTGCGGGTCATCCACCTGCTGACTGACGATATTGAAGTATTTGGCGTCGTCAATGGCAATGTCGTTCCACCATTTAAGCTGGATGGGAATGAATTTGGCGTCCGCTTTCAGGCCGCACACGGTATCCACGCAGCCAGCCAGCATTAACTCGTCCTGCGAAATATAAAAGTTAGGACGCCAAGGCGTCTGGTCAAAGATGCTGTAAATGCGATTGAAGGCAAAGGTGATCTCACCGGCCTCACGCAGTCGCGTCAGGTCTTCGGCTCGCAAACTGGGGCCGTTGCCGATTAAAAAGCAGCGCTTCCCTGTAAATTTTCCCTTGTACAATGCCAGCTGCTTTCCGTATTTTGTGCGGCTGAAATGAGACTGCTGATGAGGAATTATATATCGGGCCTGCACACTGGCCGCCACGCGGGTAAATATGTTCATGCTCTCAAGACCTTATCGAAGAAATGTTATTTTAGGAATTTGCTCTTCCACTTGTTCAGTTGGTTCAAGAATAGTACCGCACGATAGCTTCCGCTCCTATACGCCATTAAATACAGCGGATGCACAAAGCACTCTCTTGTTTCCAACGCTTCCCGGAATTCTGCACTGTGCAGGAATGCGTTGTTCCATCGTATCCCTTTGCGCATACTTTTATCCGGCGCACGCATAGTGTTCCGTAATACGCGTTCATACAGATAAAATCTGCTGTCAAAGAACTTTGTCATCTGTGCATCCGATACCTCCCACTTTTGCAGGTGGGTCAGGCAGGCATTGTTCAGTCGGCGATAAATATCCAGCAAATCACTTCGATACTTGGAATCCAGACTTTCATCGTTCCCGCGCACATAGTTATAAAGCGGCTTTGTTATAACCGCAATCCTGCCGTTTTCAGAGGCATCAATGTATGCGAGGTTAAATAGCCAGTCCTCTCCCAAAGACAGGTCTTCGGGAAATCGGACCCCGGACGATTTTATGATATCCGACCTATACAGCTTATTGCATGGTCCTGCATCCAGCCACATTTCATGAAGCGTCATGTAATCCTGCAACGTATAGCGTTGGATATCCTCTGCGGCAGAATAATTTGGCACGGCATTTTCCTTTTGATAACCGGTTACCGTTTGGAAGCAACACCAAATATGCCCGCAGTCAGGATTGCTCTCTGCTGTTTGAAGAAGAGATGCAAAATAATCTGGTTCAAGATAATCATCGCTGTCGCAAAACGCGATATATTCCCCGGTGGCCACGTCAATCCCTGCATTTCGAGCTGATGACACGCCGCCATTTGGCTTGTGAATTACCTGAATTCGTTCATCTTCTGCCGCAAGTCTATCACATAACTCGCCGCTACCATCAGAAGAACCATCATCTACGAGGATGACCTCAAAATTGGAATGACTTTGCTGAAGAACTGATGTAATGCAGGTTTTTAAGGAATTAATGCAGTCATAAGAAGGAACAATAATTGAAACCATAATAGCTATCCTGTGTTTTTATTCAATGCAAAATTCTTTTTTGATTTTACGCGAAATATACTGCATTTGGAAAGGATTTATGTTTCGCAAAAAAGCAATGGGATGGAATCTTTTATCTCTCTCACTATTCTCATTATGAAAAATGGCCGAAATATTGTCACCCGTTCCCAACACATACACAGTCGAGCAGAATGGCAACGTAGAAAACGGTTTTTCCTCCTCCGCATAGCGTCTAACTACAGTGTTGTGATCATATCGAATTGGATAACGGAGGTTTAGAACGGCAGCTGTTTCCTTGTCGTGACATAGCGAGGCGGGAGCTGGGCACTTATCAGGTAGATCATCCCTATACATTTTTATTATATTGCAGCTACCACAGTATTCGTACATTTGCGGATATTTTCTCAAAAATCTTTTTCCCACTTGCCAAACATAACCGCTATCTGACACCAGCCCATTTTCTTTGGGATGCTCTTTGCAGTATTCGGCAATATTACAATTTAGCAAATCATCTGCATCAACAGGCATAACATATATCCCCTCATCGGGATTTTTCTGTTGTTCCAAAAGCTGGCGTATTCTTACAGCAATTACTGTAAGTTTCCAGAATTTGTCTCGAGACATTTCAAGCCAGCCATTAGGGATGGATAATTCCAATGGGATAAACTCTAGCCGCTCATCGTATTCACGGTCCAATTGGGGAGCCTCGTTACATGCAATCAGACATTTAAACTCATCACATGTCTGATTAAAAATTGACCTTATTGTTTGGTTAAGCCTCGCAACGCACATATTCCAGTTACTTGACGTCTCCTTTGCCCTTAACGGGATAGCAAATACAATCATAACCCGGTCCTCCCAATTGCCCTCCAGTAGTCAAATACATATTGGATTGAATAGATTATTGTTCTTTCTCGGTATACAAATACCCTACGATTTATAATCCTATTTTCAGCATATTACGCACACGGCATGTAGTTGCTATGCTGCCCCTTGCCATGTCCAACCAGATTCTCCCTTTTATGCGATATGCACCCGGCTGAACTGGGTACTTTTGTAATACTCCCTCAAGATAGCCGAGCACTCTTTTCGCATCAGCTGCATCTAATCCCCGGATTGCCAATTGTCCCTGATAGATACAGGTAAACCATAAATCACAAGCGCTTAAAGCATCCAATTCGGGAAATCGGCGTTGGATATATTCATGCCTTTGTATTTTTGCTTCCACCGCCTGAAGTCGCTTGCTTATTGACATGGAGTGCATTACCGACCCCGGCTGTTGCCGGTAAGCGTAGCATATCCTTGAAGAATGTATCAATGTCCTCGATTTTCCTAATACTTGATAGGTAAAAAACTCGTCATCAATCGCCTTATTGACCGGAAATCGTGTATTATCTACCACTCGACGACGATAGAGCTTATTCCATATCAGCTGGCGGAAAATTCTGTTCTGGATATGTTCCGCCATTGCATCTTTTGTAGTATAGAGATGCACATCAAATTCTTTGGTAAACTCCGCAGCATCGTCAGTTACTTCAACATAGTCACATTCTGCAACATCAGCACCACTTTCCAACAGTCTATATAGATGAGCGTACATATCTGGTGAAAGATAATCATCGCTATCCACAAACGCAACAAGTTCTCCATTCGCAGCATCTAGGCCGGTGTTTCTAGCCGCACCACCACCCCCGTTTTTCTGGTGGATTACTCGAATCCGCTTGTCCATTGCGGCCCATGCATCGCATATTGCTGGGCAAGCATCCGGCGAACCATCATCTACCAAAATGATTTCCAAATCAGTATATGTTTGATTCACAACAGAGGATATGCATTTGTCAAGATACAGCTCCGTTCTGTAGACAGGGATAATAACGCTGATAATCTCCACAGGTTTCACCTCACTAAACATCATACTTCTTAGAGGCACCGATTAACTTATCGCGGCATCGATAAATTAATCGATATAGAGGCAGTGCATATACTACAGCCAAGGCCATAAGCTTAAGCTTTCCAGAAGAACAGAACTTCCATATTCCCCCACTTACAAGTTCTTTTTTTAAGCATGCTCTTGCTGCACTACTTTCTTCCTGCCAACGTCTTTGTGTTCCTTGCCTAATCAGCATATAAATATACCTTGAATAGGCAATCGGATATAGAGCATCATTCCCTTGCAGTTTATCTTTCAGTATTCGTAGCACTTTCACAGGGTCTGTTATACTACTCTTCTGATTAGACGTCGTTGCCGAATTAACTCGCAAGAGATAGTGGTATGGGCAAATGTCTTCATAGACCCCCCATTTCGCTTCCGAAAATAAGTAAAAGTTTAACAGCAGATCTTCATATATTTTTATATTACACGGAAGAACGCTATTATTTACCAACGGGAGGAACAAACGACTGCGAAAAATCTTGTTGCACAATCCCGGCTCAATCCTCGTGCCAGATAACAGTTCTTTTAGAGCTGTCATATTATCCTGCCGTTCAAGAACACCCGTGTTGTAATAGTAGTCAATACGGCCATCCGGAAATACCATCTGATATCCACAGTGGGAAATATCCGCTTGATAGATAATAGCATTTTGGAGCAAGTGCCGGAACATATCCGGTTCCACCTCATCATCGCCATCCACGAAACCGATCCATTCACCTGTGGCGCTTTTGATCCCTGCCATCCGGGCGCTGGTCACGCCCCCATTTTCTTTGTGGATCACCTTTATCCGGGAATCACTGGCAGCAATTTGATCGATAATCTTCCCGCTGCCATCTGTGGAGCCATCGTCTACCATGATGATTTCCAGATTCGCATATGTTTGATTCAAAATGCTATATGCACAACGTTCAACATATTTCTCAATATTGAATACCGGCACAACAACAGATATTTTCTCGCTCATTAATCAATATACCCAATCTTTCCGTCCAACTCAGTCTTCTGTTTCATACGCAGCTCCATCGAAACATCTTTACGCAGGGTATACTCCTCTCCATAACACGGAGCCCCGTCCATTCGTAGCCGCTCCTTCTGAAGGTAATCTTCCAACGAACAGATAGTCCTTGCCGGGTTTCCGGCAACAAGCATTCCGCCCGGCACATCATGCGTAACTACGCTACCAGCTCCGATTACCACATTACTTCCGATTGTGACCCCCGGAAGCACGATACTCTCCGCGCCTATAAACACATTGTCTCCGATTGACACCCTGCCAATCTTTGTATAGTTTAAAAATGTTTTTGTACTTGCATCGTGGCAAAGAATATGTACTCTAGGAGCCATGGTCACATTGTCACCAATTTCAATAAGCCAGCAGTGAGATGGGTCGAGAATAACTCCGTTCAAACGTTTGAAATTCTTGCCAACCTTCATTCCCATAGAAACAAGCTTTTCTGTTGTATACTCTCCGCGCAATCGGTAGACAAACTCTCTTAAATAATTTCTCATAATAATCTCTCTACTCCAGCTCACTGGTGTCATTATTATATATGGCAAAGTTAGGGCAGTTACTGTATTTTCTGCTATAGTCATTGCTCTTTGCGAAATAGTAGGCAACTATTTCTTGTATAGTGCAATATCAAAATCTCCATTTGCCAAGTTAAACCATTTCACAAAGTCAAAATATTCCTCATATTCATGGTGTTCGTCCAAATATGATTTGCGAAGGATATTTCCTACCTCTCCATCGCGCTCATACTTTTGAATCTGCAAGGCGTAGGGAATATCTGGATATGCGTTTGCCGTAAATACAACCAGTCCGCATGCGTGGATGCTACCGAGGCGAAGAATATCCTCTTTTGTCAGTCCATCTCGTTCTTCCAAGAAAACGAACAAATTGTCTCTATCTATTCGCTTTGACCGTTCACGCCATGCATGCGTAGCCTCTTCTTCGCTACGATAGTGCGTAAAGTGGATGGCTATATCGCCTAGGTGAGCGCAAGGAAAGCTGTACTCTGGATGCTTAAAAAAAATCAGTTTTTGCTCCAGATAATCATCTAAATTCAGCACAAACTTCACGAAATCGGTCTGGTACATCATTAGATTGACTGTCGGCGATCTAAACTGCAAACCCAGATCATGAAAAAGCAGTCCGCCTATGCAGTTGGGGCATAAAAAGGATGGAGCTGAGTTGGTAAGGGCCCTCCTCATTTCCGACCTTCGTTTAATAGCTATCGGATTGTTTTCAGATAAAATACGTTTAATCGATTCTTTAGCTTCCAAATTATTGTCCTCCCAACAGCATTTCTTCCACCGCATGGACGGTATTCTCCGTGCTGAAGCTCTTCCCACGCTCAATGGCTTTTTCTTTGTAGTAGGCCAGCTTGTCCGGGTGATCAAGTAAGTCTTTGATTCCCTGATACAGCGCCTCTTCGCTGTTTTCCGTCACGACACCCCACTCGTTGTGTTCGCCCAGCATCTCCTTCATGCCTGAGACTTCAACGGTGCAGACCGGTGTCCCAACGATCAGTGCCTCTGTCGCGGCTGTAGAGAAGCCCTCTGCAAAACTGGCGCAGACAAAGAGGTCGCATTTGGAGACGTACTTATACGGGTTGGTCTGATAGCCAAGCAGTGTAATCACTTCTTGCAAACCATTTTCCCGAATATAGCGTTCCATCTCCTGCTGGAGCGGCCCAACGCCAAGGACATAAAGATGCACAGGATAGTCTTCGTCACGCAGACGCTTCAGAATGGAAAGCAAGCGCATGTAGCCCTTGGATTCCTTGAGCGTTCCCACTGCCATCAACCGCAATCTTCCATCGTCCATCAATTCCGGTGCGTCGCAGCTCGCACTGGCCAATATTTTATCAGACTCCACCGTGTTATAAAGCACACGGCATGGATTCCGAAAATTCAGAATGCGGCAAAAGTCATCATGGACAAACTGTGAAACACACACGGTCTGGTCAAAGCGGTCATAACACTTGCGGGCCTCTGATTCGCTGCGGAACGACCCTGACAACCGATCCATCGTGTGCTGCTCCACATGAATCCACGACACCAGCTTTGTGGTTCGGTCTTGGCAGCCGCTGATAACGCGGGCCGACGGGCCTTCCAGATAGGAAACCTCGATGTCGTAGTGTTCCTTCACGCATAAGCGGTGGAGCTGTGCAGGCGTCAGCAGCTTCATAAGCTTGCTGTTCCCCGGCACTTCTTTCGGGAATACCGCACGGAAGTGAATGCCCGGTGCAAGGAATTGCTCATTCACACCGCCGCCAAATAGCGCTGTCACAGAAATATCAAATTTTGATCGGTCCATGTTATTGAGCAGATTGACCAGCACCTTCTCCGCGCCGCCTTGGCCAAGATCATGGATGAGGAAAAGTATTTTTTTCATAGGCAGCTCCACATAACTACCGGCTCATTAAGTCACTTAATCTGACAATTATTTTCCATACGCAAAAGGCATGCGAACAACTCCATACCGCATATCTTACATGAATTCCATATGTCTCCTTATCCTCACAAAGTAAAGAGCAGTTGTCCCGGATTGTTTGCTTGGCTTCCTCCACAAAATCAGAGTACATCTTCTCCTCGGATAAACAGACCCTCCAAAGTGCACCATGTGCTGTATATGCAGTTCGTGCATCCAGATAATTCTGGAGCGACCCACTAATACCATCTGCATCTCTTGCAATATAAGACCAAAGCCTAGCATTTGCTATGCCATTTGCAGACAAGCTTTTTTTCTTTCGGTAAGTGCCCATTATGCTTTCATCATGAATTCTATAGAAGTATAAGCCTTCTCTTACCACCACCATCTTGCTGCTTGACTTGATGTAATCATAATTAAAGCGCAGGTCCTCGCACATCAGGCACTCTTTTCTGAATAATTCTGTTATTTTATCCGCTCTATAAAGTTTATTCCACACATACGGGCCAGTCCATGTTATATCACGAATAGACGGGGCGCATGTCAGCACAGAAAGCTGCTCCTCAAATGTTCGCATTACAATTGTGTTGAGCCTCTGCGACGCATCATGAGCCGGAGATATATCGCCAATTTTATGTCGGTATTCACATGCAGCAATATCGGCATCTTCACATTCTATCGCCGTAACCAGCTTTGCATAAAATTCAGCAGAAATCTGATCATCCGCGTCCGCAAAACTTATGTAAGACCCTGTAGCTGCTTGAATTCCCGCATTGCGCGCAGCTACGATTCCACCATTGGGCTGGTGTATCACAGCAATCCTACTGTCGCTCTCCGCAAACTTGTCACAAATCGCAGCAGAGGAATCTGTTGATCCATCATCAATCAGTATGATCTGCAAATTGCAATATGTGTTGCTAGTTATGCTGTGAACGCACGACTCCAAATATCGTTCAGCGTTATAAATCGGCACAATCACACTAATTTGCTTCATCCGACCATCCCCCTAAAAGAATATTTACCATTTGCGCGTATTTCTCTTGTGAAATTTCATATACAGCCGCTCCGGCATAATTCCTTTGATAAAATGCTTTAGGAAATCTATTCCTACGTATCCATACATGTACCACGGGAAATGAAACAGCTTAAATCCCACATAAGTCACATATACGCCATTCATGCGCGATTTCAGACTGCGCCGGTTTGCGGCTGCGTGGTCATCGCGCATTTTATAAAGGGGCTCGTCCAAATTGTAGCCAACATATCCTTTGGCATAGAGTTTATACCACAGGTTCACATCCTCAAAGCGCAGCATTCGCTTATCCTCGGTGTAACCGCCCACCGCCAGATATGCTTCCCGGCGTATCATGCAGGGCGCGTGGCAGTGCACAGGACTGTGCTTGATAAAGTCGTGCTTGGTTGGCTTTTCAATGGCATAGCTTCGTCCCCAGTCGCCACTCTCGTCAAAAAAGATCATCGGCGTACTGACGATGGCATATTCGGGATGCTCGTCCAGAAAAGTGGCCTCCTTTTCCAGACGTGTGGGAAGTGAGACATCATCGCCATCCATGCGGGCAACATATTCGCCGTCAGCTTTCTGCAAGCAACGATTCAGCGTGTGATTCAGCCCCATATTCCGTTCATTTTGAAGCAGGACAATCTTATCGGGAAATCTTTCCTGATAAGACTTTGCAACGGCATATGTACTGTCTGCCGAACCGTCATCGCACAGGATAAGCTGCCAGTTCGAGAAGGTCTGCGCAAGGATGGAATCAATGGCCTCTGGCAGCGTTGGGGCACAGTTATAGATGCCCATGATGATCGAAACTTTTGGCATGACGCACCTCCCTACGCAGACATTCGTGAGCGCATGTAATTCATGATCTCCAGCAATACAGCCAGAGAAAATGTCCACCGCCGTTTGCAGAGCAGGAAGAAAAGCTTCCACTTTGCGCCGCAATAGGACGTGTCCAACTGTGCAAACGCCTCCTGATACAGGGGCTTGTCCAATATCGCGCGGAGACGTTTTGCCTTTCTCCGGATGCTTTCTGAGCTTCCGATTTCGTTGAGGCCCAAGCCGATCATGCCGCAGGCGACACGGTTCAGAAATGGGGTGCGATACTCGTCAGCCCTGCCGGAACCGTCAATATATTCCTGCATTATGCGATACATGACGTCCCATTTTTCTGCAAGATCAGGCTTGTGCTGCGTCGTAATGGACTGCGAGTTTGTTTTGCGGTAGTGGTAGAAGCATCTGTTGACATAGCTGATTTTGCAGCCGTCAAGCGCATAGAGATTGAAAATCGTGTCTTCTGATGTACCGACTATGCGCTCACTGACGATCCGTCCTTTTCGGGCAATGTCAGAACGATACATCTTCATACACACCGTGGACAGATTATCGACTCGTTGAGGCTCTCTCAATTCTTCCCCCATCATGCCAACAATCCTGCGATGGATTTTTTCTTCCGAGGCGCTCTCCGTATAAGAAAAGTCTGTATCAAAAAGAGGCGTAAGAATGCTTTTCCCCGGATATTCCCGGATATAGCCAAACATAACGCAGTCGGCGTCATCTCTTTCGGCAGTTTTCAAACACTCGGCAACCGCATCTGACTCAAGCCAATCATCACTATCCACGATTACAATAAAGTCTCCACTAGCGTTTTGAATTCCAGCTTCACGGGCAGACGAAAGCCCTCCGTTTGCTTTATGAATCACTCGAATACGCTTATTAGCAGACGCATAAGCATCACAAATAGCAGGACATTCATCAGGGCTTCCGTCATCCACCAAAATGATCTCCTGGTTTTGGTAGGTCTGCCCTAAAAGGCTTTCTACGCATTGTTTTAAATATTCTTTTGTCTTATAAACTGGAATTACAACCGAAACCTTTTCTTCCATTTTCCTCCGTTTCGGTTATAGGCCTGCCAATTCGTGCAAAAAGTGCCACAAGCTTATAGCCGAATAATCACTACCAAAGTTTTTTGAAACGCCAAATTCATATAAGAAATAACCGAAGTAAAGTACAACTGCGCACACGGTTACCATTCCTGCAGACCTCGTATTGAACAGTTTTTTTATCATCCAAGGAAGCGCAAGTGCTGTTGCAATTTCAAAGTAAGCTGCCATACGGGCATACAAATTAGCACCCTGAACTAAGCCAATCATTAAAATAATTGAACTGACAATAGACATGTTGACAAAAAGGTTTTCATACCGGGTAGAGTCGTGAAAAAGCCTTCTGCGAAATACGAGAGCAAGAATCGAAGGAATCCAGTAAACCATCACTCGCAGGGCGTTAATTTGATGTCCGTCGAACAATTCGTCTTGGTCTACCAGCGCTCCGATAGACTGTGCGTAGTTCATAAATGCACCGAGTGTGGAGTCATATGTTGCCATTGCAAACAGCGCTACTGCAAGTCCGAGCCACGTAACTTTTCCCCACGGTTTATTGAATAAAATTGGAAGAATTGCAAACATAAAGGCGTGGGTGTGAAAAAGGATTGCTATTGCAACAAGAAAATAAAACCGTACATATTTTTTCTCTTCAGCATATGGGATGCTCATCAAAAGGAAAAACATAGCAAAGCATTGTTTAAGTGCTGCAACGTACGTAATATAGGTACCAATGGAGAAAAAAATCAAGACACTGAAAGCCAGATTCACTGAATGCTGTTTCATCAGTTTGGCCACAGCGAAACTTTCGAGAAATGCGGGCAGCAGAAAATATACGTGATAGTTATTCACCAAGCTGTGGGATATGGATTGCCACAATAAAGACAGTGGGTTTCCCGTTAGATTAAGCAACTTATCATCTTGCACAAATTCTCGCACGCTTTCTGCGCTTTGCCAAGACGCAATATAATTTCCCGTATCGTTATAGCTTGTCCGCAGGAACGAGAAGCACGTCATCCACATGATCGTGGCAATCATAAACACGTCCGCTTTACGCAGCATGAAGTGGCGACGCCCAGTCTGGGGGCCCTCCAATTGCATGGACGTGGGATAATAAACCTGAGACAGATACATCAGAAAGACGCAGCCCCAATAGAGCAAAATCAGCTGCCGCATGCTCAGCTCCTCACTGCCGCAGGCAGGTCGAGGCCGCCCAGCGTCTGCGCCACCACAAGCTGCTTATCAAACTTACGCTCAACCAGCGCGCGTCCGTTCTGCCCCATCTGCACCTGCCGGTCAAAGGACTGCTGCGCGAAATCACGCATGGCTTGGGTCAGGCCCTCTGCGTCCTGTGCCGGACACAGATACCCGCTGACGCCATCCTCCACCGCTTCGCGGCAGCCGGGAATATCGCTGGTAATCAGGGCGCGGCCTGTGGCGGCACCCTCCAGCAGCACGTTGGACATGCCCTCATGATAGGACGGCAGCACCACACAGTCCGCCGCCTCATAGAACGGATGCACGTCCGTCTGGAACCCATGGAAACGCACGACGCCATCGGCAACCAGCTGATCCACCTGCTCTTTGTAGGCGTCCTCATAAAAGCCCACCACATCGAAGGCGACCTTCTCGCCGAATTCTGCTTTCAGCGTTCTGGCCGCAGAGAAAAACTCGTCCACGCCTTTTTCCTTCATAATGCGCCCCACAAACAGGAAGCTGCACACGCCGTCATCCCCCATGGGAACGCAGGGATACTCGTCCAGATTGATGCCCGCACCGGGCAGCACCCTTACCTGCCGGTGGGAGATGATCTTTTTATTCAGAAAGAACTGCGCGTTCTCCTCATTCTCGAAAAACGCCGTCTTTGCCTTGCGCAGAGCGCTGCGATACATCACCGACACCACAGACGACAGCACCGGCTTTTCAAACGCCGTGCCCAGCCCCTGCACGTTGGTGACGTAAGGGATGCCTTTGGCCTTGCAGGCTGTGCCCATATAGATATTGGGCTTGATGGAATAGGTAACGACCATGTCCGGCTGAAGCTCGTCCAGCATCTGCCGGTACGTCTTCAGCAGCTTCATATCCTTGAAGGGGTTGATGCTGCGGCGGTCAATATCCGTCTCGATGCAGCGCAGCCCCATGGCCTGCAGATCGTCCTCATGCCCCACAAAGGGCGTGCTGAGAATGACCTCGTGCTCCTGCATCAGCGCCTCCACCAGCTCCTTGCGGAAGCGGTAGAACATATAGGAATGGTTGGTTGCGATCAGAATCTTCATTTCTTGTTCTCCATCCTGTGCAGCTCCCCGGTGCCGCCCTCCACCACGCCGTCCCCGCGCAAAGCGGAAATGGCCGTTCCGAAGAAGCAGCGGCAGTCAAAGCCGAAGCTCATGCGCTGCACATACTCGCCGTCCAGACGCGCCTTGTCGGCAATCTCCAGCTCGTCCCGGCCACAGATCTGTGCCCAGCCGGACAGGCCCGGCTTTACATCGTTGGCACCGTACTTGTCGCGCTGGGCCAGTAGATCCTCCTGATTCCAGAGGGCCGGGCGCGGACCGATGACGCTCATATCACCCTGCAGGATGTTCCAGAGCTGGGGAATCTCATCCAGCGATGTCTTGCGCAGGAATTTTCCCACCCGTGTAATGTACTGCTCCGGATTCTCCAGAAGATGCGTGGGCATATCGTGGGGCGTGGACATCTTCATGCTGCGGAATTTATAGAGCCGGAAATATTTTTTGTGGATGCCCACGCGCTTCTGTGAGAAAAACACCGGGCCGGGATCGTCGATCTCAATGGTAATCATGATGAGCAGGTACAGCCAAGAGGCCAGGATCAAACCGGTCAGTGCCAAAATCACGTCAATGATGCGCTTTACATATCGTCTGTACATGTAATTCGGTTCCTATCAATCTTGCCGTATCATTCCCCGGCAAGGGCAACTTAAAATCTCCCGCAAATAGTCATATTCCGCGATCAGCTATGCGAGATATGACTATTTGGCTATTTAATTATACAGCAAACAATGCAGTTACGCAATGGCATTCAGTAAAAATCTGTATGCCAATTTCCGTGTGAAAAGCCGGGAAATCATCGTGGAAATGGCGGCTTAAAGGTCTTTAAAATCGTAAAAACAGGTTATTGTAAAGACGCCGTTAAGTTCGTGTGCAATACCCTCCGGATTCACGGCGATTTTGCAAAAACTGGACAGGGTTTGGGAGCATCCCAAAAGGCGGAATGCACGGTCTGCCCGCAGGGCAAAAACGCGCATTTTCCGGTGTGTCCGGACACCGGATGTGCTTGCTGGTTTCTCCAATCCCAGTTTTCTCCGTCTCCGCGCCGCGCTTTCCCTTCGCCGCGAACTATGTTATACTGTAGGAAAATCAGCGGAAGGAGGGCTTATTCATGGCGCTCAAACGGGTATTTGCCGGGTTTTATACGCGCTACGACGGGAAGCCCATTTTCGTCATCCGGGTGCTCAAAGACATCGACACCGGCGAGGCCATCGTGGTCTGCAAGGACGCCAGCTTTTCCCGCGAGGACAACGAACACTACTACCTCATCCGGTACGCGTCCTTCTGCGAGAAGGTCGAGGTGGACGGGGAGCTGCGGGACAAATATGTCCGCCAAACCCGGCGTGAGATCGACACCTCCATCGTCCGCGAGGTGTACGAGGACGGCTTTCCGGAGCCCAAGAGCAAGCGTTTCACTTTCGTTGACGACGAGTACGAAAATCGCTTCATCCGATGCAGTAAAACCTACTACGAATATGCTAAGGACGTCTGCGAGAACTACCGCATAGACATGCAGCGGTACTGGCTCATCCGGGAACGGAAGCAGTACATCGGCGTTCATGACCGGGAGGAATATCTTGCCATGCGCGAGGATCTGGCATTTCTCCAGCAGTCCCTCAAGACCGTGCTCCACGACTACGCGGAGATCTTCAAAAAGCGGTTTTCCGAGGGGCTGTCCATCCGCAAAACGGCGGACGCCTTGCAGATGAATCGCGGGGCGGTCGAACGGCGGCAGAACGCGCTGTATCTGGCGTTCGCCGCGCTCCTGCGGCAGCGAGATGAAGCGGACGGTATCTGCCGGTTATCGCAGAAAAACAAAGAGGATCGTCGGGACACAACCGAATAACAGCAGCTTTCTGAAAACGCCTGTCATGCAGACAGGCGCTTCTTTTTTTGCTCTTTTTCGTGACAAGTGTGAGACAAATCGCCTCCATTTGTCCGTTGGATAGTGGAAGGGGTTCAGTGCAGAGAATTTTTTGCCTGTACCCCCCCCCAGCAAGGGCAAAAATGCGCGTTGTAAAGTAGAAGAAAATTTTTTGCAGAGGGGAGCCAAGTTTTTCGCAGAAATTGTCCGTTGTCATGTAGAGGGGCAGAAGTCCGTGAGGCAGCGGCATGATCGTCCGCAAATCGGTTTCATGACAGAACCGTGACAGTTCGCTTCATTTTGTCCGTTGGCTAGTGAAAGGAGAATTCTGAGCCAATGCTCCGACTGCAACAAACCGCCAAACTTTTTCAAAACTGAAAGGAGAACCGCTATGTACACCTTGCATTACGATCATTCCCACAAGACCGCCGTCCCCACGGATCTGCTGCAAGGCCCGTATCTCTCGGTCGATACCAAGGGCCTTGCCGCCATCCTCTGTTCCTTCGGCAACGAAGCCTTCGAGCTGTCCGAGCTGGCTGACCAGCTGAGAGATAACCTGTCGGACGAGCGAATCTTCTGCACACTCATGGAGCTTTACGACCTGTGCTATCTGGACGTCTGGAAAGAAGGCGGCGATTTCCATCTGAAGCTGAGGGGGATGTAACCATGGCAGACCGCACACGCCCCGTCCGCAAGGAAATCTGTCTGAACGAGACAGAGCTGAATCTCATCCGGCACAAGATGCGCCAGCTGGGAACCCGCAATTTCGGAGCCTATGCCCGGAAGATGCTGATCGACGGCTACATCATCAAAGTCGATTACACCGAACAGAAAAAGCTGGCCGCAGCCGTGAACCGCATTGCATCGAATATCAACCAGATTTGCCGCTGCATCAACAGCACGGGCCATTTCTACGAGGATGATATTGCCGAGCTGAAAGCCCGGCTCGGCGATGTATGGGAACTGCTGAAAATGCGGCAGAAGGAGGAGCTTTGACCAGAACGGGATTTTCCACACATGGATTTTCCGGCACCGGTTTTTCAGACGGTGGACAGGTTGACGCTCCGGAGTGTACCGTAACCGAATTTCAGGACGACGGTTTTCGTGACGCACATCGGGGCTGAAAATCATCCCCTAATCAATAAGAAATAAATCAAGATACAAAATAGTCATCCATCAATCCAATCAATACACGGAGGAATGGATGGGACAGGAGGTCAGATGAAAACATTCTGTAAGCTCACCACCGACAGTCCGGCGGACGCGAAGCTGATTGCAAAGGAGGATACCGATGGCCAGATTTGACCCCATCGAGCGCCTGCCGGACGGAACGCTTTTCCGCCTGACGCCGGGGCAGGCACGCAGCGTGCGCGGTCTTACAAAACGCTGCTGCAACTTCTTGGATGGCGACTGCCTGCTGCTGGACGGCGTTTGTCCGCAGTACATCTCCCGCAGCCTGCTTTGTCGGTGGTTTCGCCGCGCCGTGCTGCCGCGACAACCAAAGCTGGAACAGGCCATTCTCAGCCCGAAGG
>ULXJ01067528.1_pt1 | contig 17832 bp, 17 predicted proteins | sample 1960981 | NCBI WGS metagenome assembly ULXJ01 (sample SAMEA4835830, study PRJEB28245) | human gut metagenome | biome: gut microbiome; material: fecal sample | place: Denmark | collected 2008 | reverse complement strand
CCGCCGCTGCCGGCCTTGGCGGTCAGCTTCACCATGCACTCCTTGAGCTTCTCGGCGGTGGCCTCCGCCTCCGCCTTCTGCCGTGCCTCCTCAGCCTTGCGGGCCTTCTCCTTCAGATTCATGGTATTGATGGCATCCGCCGTGGCCGCGATGGCGATCTTCCGGGGAAGAAGGAAATTGCGGGCATAGCCCTCGGACACCTCGATCATCTGGCCCTTTTTTCCCTGGCCCTTCACATCCTGTTGTAAAATCACTTTCATAATACGATCTCCTTACTGTGGTCCTTGCAGATCACTTCTCAAAATACGCGTCGATGGCCTCCGTCAGTCTTTCCCGGGCGGTGAGGACATCGCAGTTTTCCACCTTGCCGCCGGCGGTGGTGGAATTGCCGCCACCGCCCAAAGCCTCCAAGATCACCTGGACATTGATCTCACCCAGAGACCGGGCGGACATCTGCACATTGGGGCCGTTTTTGAACAGCACGAAGGAGGCCTTGACCCCCTTGAGGCCCAGCAGCTCATCGGCAGCCCGGGCCGCCGCGATCCGGTCCACCCCATCCTGGGGGATGACAGCGATGGCAAAGCTGTCCCGGTACATCTCCGCCCGGCGGATGATATCATAGCGGGAAACCATCTCGCACAGGTCGTTCTGGAACAGGCGCTGGACATCGGTGGTGTCCGCACCGGCCCGCCGCAGGAAGGCCGCCGCCTCGAAGGTGCGGCCACCGGTGCGGAGGGTGAAATGCTTGGTGTCCAGCACAATGCCGGCCAGCAGGCACTCCGCCTCCTCCCGCAGTAGGTCCGATGCCTCCACCAGATACTGCAGCAGCTCCGTCACCAGCTCTGAGGCGGAGGAGGCGTAGGGCTCGTGGAAGCTGAAGGCGGCGTTTTCAATGTAACTGGCAGCCCGGCGGTGGTGGTCGATGACTGCCACCCGGTTGCAGGACTCCAGCAATTGCGGACTCTCCACCATATCGGGGCGGTTGGTATCCACCACCAACAACAGCGCCCCGGGCTGCATCTTCAAAAAGGCCTCGGCGCCGGTAACAAACACATCCTCGTACTCCGGCAGGGAACGCAGCTTTTGCAGCACCGGCTGGGCGGCGTTACGCTCCAGATCGATGACCACCTGAGCTTTCTTGCCCCGCTTCCGGGCAATGCAGCAAAGGCCCGCCGCGGCGCCCACGGTATCCATGTCGGCAAAGCTGTGACCCATAATATAGATCTGAGTGGCATCGGCCACCAGCTCGCTGAGGGCGTTGGCCATGACCCGGGACTTGACCTTGGTGCGCTTCTCCGTGGCCTTGCTGCGGCCGCCATAGAACTCGAAATCCACCTTTCCCCGGACCACCGCCTGGTCGCCGCCCCGGCTGAGGGCCATCTCCAGGGACAGATTGGCGTTTTTATAGAGTTCCTCCATGCTGTCGGCACTGCGGCCGATGCCGATGGAGAGCGTGGGATGGACGCCCTCGCCCACCTTGATGTCCCGGATGGCATCCAGAATGGAGAATTTCTCCTCCACAAAGTGCTCATAGTGCTGTTCCTCGAACAGGAACAGATAGCGGTCCCGCTCGGTCTTCAGCAGCAGCCCCTGTCCGGCGGCGGCCCAGTTGTTCAGCTTCTCGTCGATCTGGGCGAGAATGGCGCTGCGGGCGGTGTCGGCGCAGGACTTCATCAGATCCTCGTAGTTGTCCAGCATCAAAATCGCCGCCACTGGGCGGGTTGCCATATACTTTTCCTGAAGGATATCCGCGTCAGTGGTATCCACCCAGTAGGTGGTAGCCACCAGATTCTGCTCCTCTCCCCGGCCCTTGGCCCGGACCAGGCTGCCGTAGACCCGGAAGCGGCGGCTGTTCATCAGCACCCGCTCCGGACACTCCTGCTTCCCCTCCAACAACCACTGGGCAGAAAACGCTGGCACCGCATCCTCCACCTTCATCTCAAAGAGGTGCTCCCGGACACCGGCCAACTGCTGGAAATTCTCGTTGCTCCAGATCACCTCGCCGGTATCCGGCCGGAAGACCATGATGGGCAGCGGAGAGTTGATGAGGGTGGATTTGCTGGCGGTATCCACACTGCCGGTCAGGTTGTCGATATACTGCAAAATGCCTTGACGGCGCCGTTTGCCGCTGCGGGTAAAGTACACGTACAGTCCGCCAATGGCGCAAAGCTGTATCAGGCCCAACAGCACGTCCACCCAGGCAGTGGCAATGGCGAAAACCACCATGCACAGGAAGTAGAGTTTCAAATTGGGCTCCAGCAGGCGGGAGAGTTTTTTGTTTGTCATAAGAAGTTCTCCTTTGCCGGGAAAGCATACTTAATAGATATATTAGTATAGCAGTTTTCCCAAAAAGGTGCAACTGTAAAAACCGCCTCCCGCTCTCTTGCGCAAGGGGCGGAAAAGCCCCGGAGAGCCATGCCCTCCGGGGGAAACTCAGCAATTTTCGGCTGTGAGAATGGGGCTGTCAGGATAGTAGCTGTCCTTCTTGGGCCGCTTGTGCTCCAAAACGGCGTCAAACAGCACAGACAGCGCCTTTCGGGTCTGGTAGGACAGGTTCTGATCAATGGTAAAATCCAGCACACCCTCCTGCAGCAGGGCCCGGATCTCCGGGCTGTTGTCGTGGGCCAGCAGCCGGATCCGGCCAGCCAGTCCCGCCCGGCGCAAAGCTTCGGCACAGGCGAGGACACTGCGGTTAGCCATATAAATACACCGCAGATGCGGCTCCTCAGCCAGTGCGTCAGACACTGCGGAGAGTGTCTCATCATAAGTCTCGTGGGTGGCTGCAATCCGAACACCGCTTTTGGGAAACCCCAGCTCATTCAGGCGGTCCAGGAACCCGTCTGCCCGGCCCTTGTGGCCGGCGTACTCCGGCCCGGCATACACCAGCAGCACCCGGTCGCCAGGCTGCAGGAATTTGGAGGCGATCTCCCCGGCCACCCGGCCGGCCCGGTGGGCATCTTCTCCCACAAAGCACAGCCGCTCCGCGCCGGCGATATCAGAGTTGAAGGTCACCACCGGGATCCGCCGGTGAGACAGCTCCGTCAGCTTGCGGCGGATGGCAGGGCAATCCGAAGCGCACAGGGCGATGCCCTGGACGCCCTCCGTCTCCAGCTCCTCCAGATGCCGCAGGCACTCCGCCGTCCGCCCCTGGGAATAGGTCCGCACCGTGACGGAGAGGTTATAGTCCCGCCGCTCCTCCCGGAATCTGGTGATGCCGGCGGCAATGGCCTCCCCCACGTAGCCCTCCCACACCGGCTGCACCACCGCGAAGTGGCGGCTGGTGCCACTGAGGGCCAGGGCACTGGCCATGCGGTTGGGGTGGTAGTCCAGTTCCTCCATGACCTGAAGAACCCGCTCCCGTACCTCCGGTTTCACATAGGGGCGGTTATGGAGTACCCGGTCCACCGTTCCGATGGAAACCCCGGCCTGCTCCGCAATGATTTTAATGGTGGCCCGCATCCGGCCTCGTCCTCCCTCCAGCGCCAAAAACACACGCGAAAAAATGATGTATACAAATCCGGTTTTCCGTGCTATAATACTGCAAAGCATTTTGCAAGGCGCCGTCTTTCCGCCGCTCAAAAGGCTGGCGGATCCTTGCGCCATCTGACAGCATATCAAATTTCGCGTCGAGAAGCAACCGCTTTTCCGCACTTTTTCTTTTGTATTTCACTGGGACGGAGCGCGATTCCGTGTCAGTCAAATAAAACCTCCATATGGAACGACCACATGACGTGACCGAACCCCTGGCGGCGAAACGGGGCCGCGCAGGCAACGGGCGTCTCTTCTTTGCGTGCGCCTTTTTGGCCCACACGAGGAAACGTGCCTCGCCATGTCCGCGTACCAGGGAGGATTTCTACATATTTTGTATTTTAAAGGAGTATTATCGATTTATGGCAGAAAAACTGAAAATTATCCCTCTGGGCGGTCTGGATGAAATCGGCAAGAACATGACCGTCTACGAGTACGGCGGCGAGATCATCGTGGTGGACTGCGGCATGGCCTTCCCCGGGGACGACATGTACGGCATCGACTGCATCATTCCCGATGTCAGCTACCTGATCAAGAACCGGGCTCGAATCCGCGGGTTGTTCATCACCCACGGCCACGAGGACCATGTGGGCGCCATTCCCTACGTGCTCAAGCAGATCAACATGCCCATCTACTGCACCCGTTTCACGGCAGGCCTCATCAAGCTGAAGCTGGAGGAGCACGGCCTGGTCAAGAGCACCAAGCTCATCACTGTGGAGCCCGGCAAAACCGTCCGGGCCGGCAAGTTCAATGTGGAATTCATCCATGTGAACCACTCCATCGCCGACTCCGTGGCCTTCGCCATCCACACCAAGATGGGCACCGTGGTCCACACCGGCGACTTCAAGATCGACTCCACCCCCATTGACGGGGAGGTCATCGACCTGGCCCGCCTGGGTGAGCTGGGCAAGGAGGGCGTGCTGTGCCTGTGCGCCGATTCCACCAATGTGGAGCGGCCCGGCTTCACCCCATCGGAAAAGACCGTGGGCGCCACCTTCCAGCGACAGTTCCAGAACTGCGAGGAGCGGATCATTGTCACCACCTTCGCCTCTAACGTCCACCGCATCCAGCAGGTGCTGGACGCGGCCGCCGCCTGTGGCCGAAAGGTGGCCGTCACAGGCCGGTCCATGGAAAACATGATGAAGGTCTCCACAGAGCTGGGCTACATGAAGGTGCCCAAGAACACCCTGGTGGACATCAACAAGATCAAGGGTCTGCCCAAGAACAAACAGGTCATCGTCACCACCGGCTCCCAGGGCGAGGAGATGAGTGCCCTGTACCGCATGGCCTTCTCCACCCACAAGCAGGTGGAGATCGGCGCCGGGGACAAGGTCATCATCTCCGCCTCCGCCATTCCCGGCAATGAAGTCACCATCAGCCGGGTCATCAATGAGCTGTTCCGCAAGGGCGTGAAAGTCATCTATGACCGGGCCGACATGCTCCACGTCTCCGGCCACGCCTGCCAGGAGGAGCTGAAGATCATCCATGCTTTGACGAAGCCCCGTTTCTTCGTCCCCCTCCACGGAGAGCAGCGGATGCTGCAGATCCACTCCCAGGTGGCCCAGCAGATGGGTATGGAGCGCAATCACATCGCCATCGCCGAAAACGGCTCCGTGATCGAGATCACTGGCAAGACCATGAAGCTGGGTGGCACCGTTCCCGCCGGCGAGGTGTACGTGGACGGCTCCGGTGTGGGTGACGTGGGCGCTGTGGTCATGCGGGACCGCAAGCGCCTGGCCGAAGATGGCATGGTGGTGGTCGTGATGCCCATTTCCAGCCATGACGGCGCGCTGCTGACCCAGCCCGAGATCATCACCCGCGGCTTTATCTACGTGAAGGAATCCGGAGACCTGATGAAGGAGCTCCAGAGCGTGGCCATGGACGCGGCGGAGAATGTCTCCCGCAAGCGCAGCCGGGACGACGGGGAGCTGAAGGGTGCGGTCAAGTCTGCCGTCAGCAGCTACCTGTTCAAGACCACCAAGCGCAACCCCATGGTCATTCCCGTGGTGACCCGTCTGTAATATACGGACCGTGAAAAAAACAAACAGGAGCCGCGCCCCTGATTGGGGCGCGGCTCCTGTTTTTCATGTTTGATACCGCTTCACCAGTTCGGCATATCCCGGCAGCTCCCGCAGAAAGGCGCAATCCGGGTCTGCCTCCACCTGCTCCAGCAGACAGGGAATCAGGGCACTCTGGGCCTCTCCCGTGGCCTCCTTGGTAGCCATATGCCGGTAGAGCGCGGACCGGCTCAAATCCCAGGGCCGCTCCAGGCTCCCCAACAGCCCCTCCAGCAGGGCCAGGGCCTTGGCGCCGTCTCGCTCCGCCGCCGCCAGTTGAAAGGGAGCCGATAGCACCGCATAGTCCGACAGGTCCATCACCTGGCCAACGTTCTTCGCCGTATCCGACAGAGCCTGTGCCCGGGACGGGTCTTTCTCCTCCAGAGCCCAGTCGATCATATGCAGCAGGGTGGTCTGGATGCCGTGGGCCTGATCGAACAGCTCTCGCTCCAGCAAAACCCAGGCCTCCTCCGTCCGTCCCTGCTTCCGCCGCAGGGACGCCAACACCTCCCGTTTGGACCGGTGGGTATCAGACAAGCCCTCCAGCAGTGCCTCCGCCCGGTCCAGCTCTCCCCGGCCAATGCACCGGACCGCCACGGTATAGACGGCCCACTCCCGGATTTTGAGTTCGGCGCTGCGGACGCACCGGTCATAGAGCTCGTCGATTTCCGTCTGCCAGACGGTCCGCTCCGTCTCGTCTCCGCCGGGGTACAGGGTCAGGATCCCCTCCAACAGTCCGGCAATGCTGTATGCCAGGTGGTCATTCCCAGGAAACTCCCGAAGCTTGTCCTCCGCCATAGCGAAAGCAGCAGCGCAGCCCCGCTGACGGGCCTCCTGATGAAGCTGGTTCAGAAATTCTCCGATCTCCTGGTCCGTCAGGTCCTCCTGAAAGGACAGCAGGGTGTTCAGGTCCACCCCCAGGGTCCGGGCCAGCACCGGCAGCAAGGTGATATCCGGGTAGGAATTTCCCCGCTCCCACTTGTTGACCGCCGGAGCGGACACCCCCAGGCGGGATGCCAATTGCTCCTGGGTCAGGCCCAGCTCCACGCGGCGGGCACGAATGATCTGGTGAATCTTCATTGGAGAAGCCCCCTTTTCTGGATGGCCCCATCATACCAAACTGCGGTGCCCACTGGCAACCGACGGGTATTCAACTCCTCCGGCCAATTTCCTAACCAACAGTTAATCCCTCAAAAAACCGGGACCGCCTTTCGGCGGTCCCGGCAACAGGCGAATGGAATTACTGGGCCTTGGGCTCCTCGCTCTCGAAGACGGCCTTGGCGCTGGCGGCCAGGCCGGCCAGTCCCTGGAGCTCCGAGGGAATGATGATCTTGGTGGCCTTGCCGTCGGCCACCTTCTGCATGGTCTCCAAAGCCTTCAGCTTTACCACCTGGTCATTGGGGGCGGCTGCGTTCAGCAGCTTCAGAGAGTCGGCCAGGGCCTGCTGGACCTGCATGATGGCCTGGGCCTCGGCCTCGGCGGCCATGATCCGGGCCTCCTTCTCGCCCTGGGCTTTCAGGATGGCGGCCTGCTTGGCGGCGTCGGCCTTCAAAATGGCGGACTGCTTCTCGCCCTCGGCCACCAGGATCTGGCTCTGCTTGGTGCCCTCGGCCTGGAGAATGGACTCACGCCGCTCCCGCTCTGCCTTCATCTGTTTCTCCATGGCATTCTGAATCTCCTTGGGCGGGATGATGTTCTTCAGCTCCACCCGGTTGACCTTGATGCCCCAGGGGTCCGTGGCCTCGTCCAGGATGGCCCGCATCCGGGTGTTGATGGTATCACGGGAGGTCAGGGACTGGTCCAGTTCCATGTCGCCGATGATGTTACGCAGCGTGGTGGCGGTCAGATTCTCAATGGCGTTCATGGGATGCTCCACGCCGTAGGTATACAGCTTGGGGTCCGTGATCTGGAAGTAAATGACCGTGTCGATCTGCATGGTGACATTGTCCTTGGTGATCACCGGCTGGGGGGCGAAGTCCGCCACCTGCTCCTTCAAGGACACCTTCTTGGCCACCCGCATGATGAAGGGGATCTTAAAGTGCAATCCCACATTCCACACGGTGTAAAAAGCGCCCAGGCGCTCCACCACGTAGGCCCGGGACTGCTGGACAATGTGGATGTTGCTGATCAGCAGCACCAGGACCAGCAGGATCAAAATGACAACGACCGCGACACTGATGAGGCTTCCCATGTTCATGTTTTGACTCCCTCCGTTTTCTCACATAATTTTACAAAGAGCTTCACGCCCTCTATGGACGTTACCTCCACCTGCTCCCCGGCAGGAATCACCGTACCGTCAGCACTGCGGGCGGTCCAGGTCTTGCCGTCCACGTAGACGGCGCCGGTGGAATTTTCGTTGTCAATGGACTCCGTCACCTTGGCGGCGGCACCCAGCACCCGGTCTGCATTGGTGGCCACGGCTTTCCCGGAGGTTATGCGCCGCACCAGAGGCCGGGTCACGGCCAGGGCCACGGCGGACACCACCGCAAATATTACCACCTGCACCAGTACGCCGGCGCCCAGCAATGCCGCCAGCAGCGCCACCAGGGCTCCCACGGCAAACCAGATGCAAACCAGTCCCGCCGTGGCTGCCTCCACCACGCCGAAAAGCACCAGTGCGATCAGCCACAGCCACACCGGCAGATCGATGTTCTGCAAAAATTCGCTCAAGAAAAACGCCTCCTCTCCGTCCCACAGGCCGCGGGACATTCGGCTTGTTGGCAACAGTGTACCATAGAGTTCCCGCAAAAGCTATTTCATTTTGGTAACAATCCCTGGTAAATTGAGGTCCTCGTTGCGCCGGAGCCGTTTTCCTGCTATACTGCACTCAGATAAACACTTTTCTTGTTATTGGAAGGAGGCGGGCGCCATGATTCTGACCGTCCCGTGTCTGTTAGGACTGGAGAGCCTGGTTGCGGAGGAAATGCGCCGCATGGGCATGGCAGAGGTCCGGGCGGAAAACGGCCGGGTCCACTGCCGGGGCACTATGGCCGACATCGCCCGGTTGAACATCGGCCTTCGCTGCGGGGCCCGGGTGCTGATGGAGCTAGGCTCCTTTCCGGCGCCGGACTTTGAGGCGTTGTTCCAGGGGACGGCGGCTCTGCCCTGGGAGGACTTCATCCCCCGGGATGGGGAATTCCCGGTAAAGGGATACTCCCTGAACTCCACCCTTCACTCGGTGCCTGCCTGCCAGGCCATCGTAAAAAAGGCCTCTGCCCAGCGGCTGGGCAAAGCCTACGGTCTGGAGACCCTGCCGGAGACCGGCAGCCGCTACCAGATCCAGTTCTCCATCGTCAAGGACACCGCCACGCTGTACCTGGACACCTCCGGAGAAGGCCTGTACAAGCGGGGCTACCGGGCAAAAAATATGGGCGCCCCCCTGCGGGAGACGTTGGCAGCAGCTCTGGTCCTCCTCTCCCGCTACCGGGGGAAGGACCCCTTCTGCGACCCCTTCTGCGGCAGCGGCACCATTCCCATCGAGGCGGCGCTGATCGCCAAGAACCGGGCCCCGGGCCTGGACCGGCGCTTTGCCGCCCAGCGTTGGAAAAATATGGACAGCAAGCTATGGATGGATGCTGCCGACGAGGCCCAGGACAAGGAGTTCCACGGTAACTATGACATCTGGGGCGGTGACATCGACCCAGCGGCGGTGGAGCTGGCGGGTCACAACGCGGCCCTGGCCGGGGTGGAGGACTGTATCCGCTTTGAGGTGGCCGACGCCGCCGCCTTCCACCGGGACAGCGAATACGGCCAACTGGTAACCAACCCGCCTTACGGCGAGCGGCTGCTGGAAAAGAGCGAGGCGGAGGAGGTCTACCGCCGCTTCGGCGCGGCTGTACGGACGCTGCCGCCCAAGTGGCGGGTGCTGGTGCTCAGCTCCCACACGGAGTTCGAGCGGTGCTTCGGCCGGACCGCCGATAAAAAGCGGAAGCTCTACAACGGCATGCTCAAATGTGACCTGTTCCAGTACGGGAAGTAACCCATCACCACAAGACAGGGGGACGCGCCATGCGCCATATCTTCATCATTAACCCCGCCGCCGGCAAGAAGGACCAGACCGCCCGGATCTATGATATGGCGGACCGGCTGCGCCGGAATCACGGTCTGGAGTGTCAGTGTCTGCTGACGGACCGGCCTGGCGGCGCCACGGAGATGTCCCGCCGCCTGGCGGAGAGCGGGGAGCCCCTGCGGATTTACGCCTGTGGCGGGGACGGCACCGTCCACGAGGTGGCAAACGGTCTGGCCGGCTTCCCCAACGCCGCCATGACCTGTGTTCCCGCCGGAACCGGCAACGACTTTCTGAAGAACTTCGGCCCCGATATGGCCAAATTTACCGACGCGGAGAACCTCTGGGACGGGGACGAATTTCCCCTGGACCTGATCGACTGCAACGGCCGGTACTGTCTCACCATTGCCTGCAACGGCATCGACGCCCAGGTGGCGGAGAGCGTCCACCAACTGGGCTCCTCGCCCCTGCTCAGTGGCCGGGGCAGTTACCTGGTCTCCGTGGCGGTGAATTTCCTGTTCCGGGGCATCGGTCACCACTGGACCGTCTTTCTGGACGACGAGCGGCTGGAGGGGGACTTCGCCCTGATCTCCATGTGCAACGGCCGCTACTATGGCGGCGGCTCCACGCCCATCCCTTGGGCTCGGATGGACGATGGAAAGCTCCATACAATTTTAATTAACAGCGTCAGCCGCCCCACCTTCGCCCGTCTCTTCAGGGCATACTCCGCCGGGAAAGCCGACCAGATGCCCCGACTGGCCCGGATCTCCGACGCCCGGGTGGTCCGCATCCAATCTCCGGACCAGGACATTGTCACCTGCCTGGACGGAGAGTGCTTCCGCTCCCGGGCGGTCACCATGTCATTGGCGGACAAGCGGCTGAACTTCTTCGGCCCCAAGGGCTGCGACCCCAATGCCACTGCCCGGTAAACGCCGTCTCATCCCTCACTTTTGCCTGCTTTCGCTCTCTATCGAAACCTTTTTGGAACATTTACAAATTCTTCATAACTTTTGTGAAATACCCCCTTTACAAACCGGTGAGACTGTACTATGATAACAGCGTTAGCACTCGAAGGTACTGAGTGCTAACGCTGAACTTGTTTTTTATATTATTTCTATAAGGAGGAATCCCCTATGAAACTCACTCCGCTTGCAGACCGTGTGATTTTGAAGATGGTGGAAACCGAGGAGACCACCAAGGGCGGCATCATCCTGACCGGCTCCGCCAAGGAAAAGCCCTCTGTTGCCGAAGTCATCTCCGTTGGCCCCGGCGGCAACGTGGACGGCAAGGACGTTGTCATGACCGTGAAGCCCGGCGACAAAGTGATCACCAGCCAGTATGCCGGCACCAAGGTCACTCTGGAGGACGTGGAGTACGTGGTCGTCCGTCAGAACGACATTCTGGCCATCGTCGAGTAAATCGAAGGGGAGCAGGCTCCTCCTCGAACTCCCCTACCACCAGTGACGTCGGTCACTGGTGAACGCCGCCCGGGGCGGCTGAGTCGGGGTATTTTCGCCAGGTACACGCCCCGGCGAAAATGATTGAAATTTTTCTTCCGCCAAAGGCGAAAGAACCGGGGAAACCGGAGGTTTCCCGTGGCCCCCTTTCGGGGCCGTTCCAAAACGTAAACTCATCTTCGAAATTGGAGGTTTGATTATTATGTCTAAGCTCATTAAGCGCGGCGACGAGGCCCGCAAGGCTCTGGAAGCCGGCGTCAATTCTCTGGCCGATACCGTCAAGATCACCCTGGGCCCCAAGGGCCGCAACGTGGTCCTGGACAAGAAGTACGGCGCTCCCCTGATCACCAACGACGGTGTCACCATCGCCAAGGAGATCGAACTGGACGACCCCTTTGAGAACATGGGCGCCCAGCTGGTGAAGGAAGTCTCCACCAAGACCAACGACGTGGCCGGCGACGGCACCACCACCGCCACCCTGCTGGCTCAGGCCATGATTCATGAGGGTCTGAAGAACCTGGCCGCCGGTGCCAACCCCATCGTGGTGAAGAAGGGCATGGCCAAGGCCGTGGAAGCCGCTGTGGCTGAGGTCAAGAAGCAGGCCAAGACCGTGGACGGCTCCAAGGATATCGCCCGTGTCGGCGCCGTCTCCAGCGGTGACGAGGAGATCGGCAAGCTGATCGCCGATGCCATGGAGAAGGTCAGTGCCGACGGCGTCATCACCATTGAGGAATCCAAGACCGCCGAGACCTACAGCGAGGTTGTCGAGGGCATGCAGTTTGACCGCGGCTATATCACTCCTTACATGGTCACCGACACTGAAAAGATGGAAGCCAATCTGGATGATCCCTATATCCTGATCACCGATAAGAAGATCTCTGTCATCTCTGACATTCTGCCCATCCTGGAGCAGTTGGTCCAGGCCGGCAAGAAGCTGCTGATTATCGCCGAGGACGTGGAGGGCGAGGCCCTGAGCACCCTGATCGTCAACCGTCTGCGTGGTACCCTGACCGTGGTCTGCGTCAAGGCCCCCGGCTTCGGCGACCGCCGCAAGGAGATGCTGCAGGATATCGCCACCCTGACCGGCGGCACCGTCATCAGCGAGGAGGTCGGCCTGGAGCTGAAGACCGCCACCATGGATATGCTGGGCCGTGCCCGTCAGGTGAAGGTCACCAAGGAGAACACCACCATCGTGGATGGCGCCGGTGACTCCCAGGCCATCAAGGACCGGGTCTCTCAGATCCGTGCCCAGATCGCCGTCACCACCAGCGACTACGACAAGGAGAAGCTGCAGGAGCGCCTGGCCAAGCTGGCCGGCGGTGTGGCTGTCATCAAGGTCGGCGCCGCTACCGAGACCGAGATGAAGGAGAAGAAGCTGCGCATCGAGGACGCCCTGAACGCTACCCGCGCTGCCGTTGAGGAAGGCGTTGTGGCCGGCGGCGGCACCATCTTCGTCAACGTGATCCCCGCTGTCCAGGCTCTGCTGGACACCGTGGAAGGCGACGAGAAGACCGGCGTCCAGATCGTTGCTAAGGCCCTGGAGGCCCCCATCCGTCAGATCGCTGCCAACGCCGGTCTGGACGGCTCCGTAATCCTGGAGAAGGTCCGCGCCTCCGGCAAGAACGGCTACGGCTTCGATGCCTACAAGGAGGAGTACTGCGACATGGTCTCCGCCGGCATCATCGATCCTGCCAAGGTGACCCGCAGCGCTCTGGAGAACGCCGCCAGCGTTTCCGCCATGGTGTTGACCACCGAGTCCCTGGTAGCCGACAAGCCCGAGCCTCCCGCACCCGCCGCTCCCGCTGCTCCCGACATGGGCGGTATGTACTAAGCCGAAACCTTAAATCACACAATCAGCCCCGGAGTCAGTGACTCCGGGGCTTTTCTTTTGGAATCCAGACTTGTCGGCGAAGCCGGGCTGTTCTCACCCACCTGTCAATCTTTTGGACAGCGGGTCGCCCCGCCATAAGATACTCTCGCAGGATTGCTCTTTGCCGCTTAGGACTCCATCATCCCGAAACCCTCGGTGAGCAGGGCGGCTGCCTCAGTGAGATCGGTGGTGTATTCCGTGGTGGCGCTGTTGTAGTCCTCCGGGTCCATCTCCCCGTCCAACAGACTGACAGCGTTGTCGCACAGGCCCTCCAAAGCATCTGCAAAGCCGTTGCAGCCCTCGGCGATCTTGGCGTGGGCCTCCGTCCAGGCCTCAGGAGGATTGGTGATGGCAGCAAAGTCCCGGAAGAGCCCAATCATCGTGCGGATGTTCTCAATGCCCTCCCGGAAGGACGCCTCATCCGTGGCGGACAGTCCGCTCATGGAAGCCATGGCCGTACCGAGATCGGAACTCAGCTCCTCTACCCGGCTCTGGTATTCCTCCTCTGTCATCGGGGCATCTGCCTCATCTGCGGAATCCCCTCCATCTTCGGGGGCCTCACCACCCCCGCAGGCAGTCAGGACTAAGACCAGGCAAAGGAGTGCCATCAGGGATACGATACGCTGTTTTATGAATCGATCATCCTCTTTCCATCAAAATAATAGCTCCATTGTGTCACAATATTCAGCAGGTATCAATAAAACTATACATATTTAGATAATTTAATATCATCCTAAGTCTTGCAAAATGGACAATAGGGGTGATCACATGATCGGCGATACCATTCGTAGCCTGCGGGAGCAGGCCGGATACTCCCAGTCAGAACTTGCAAGAAGGCTCTCTGTGACCCGTTCCTCCGTCAATGCCTGGGAGAGCGGGCTTTCGGCGCCCACTGTCGTCTATATCATCGAGCTTGCAAAGCTCTTCCATGTCTCTGCCGACTTCATTTTGGAGCTGGAGCACACCCGGCAGATCGATCTGTCGGATTTGACAGAGCAGGAGGTCCGTATTCTTTACGAATTGCTGGACTACTTTCGGCAGGCCAAAGGGGAGGAATGACCCTCTCCCTGTCGCCCACAGATACATGGATCTCTCCGCCAGGACGCCCGGGATCTTCCCGCCAGATTTTTTCATTTTTTTAAAAGAAGCCCTTGACAACTACACCCTCCGTCTGGTATATTAATTCGTGCCCGTTGTGGGTGTCCATTTGGCGGCATAGCTCAGTTGGCTAGAGCATGCGGTTCATACCCGCAGTGTCCCCGGTTCAAATCCAGGTGCCGCTACCAAATCCATGAAGCGCCGGTTGGCGCTCCATGGATTATCCTGGCCCGTTGGTCAAGTGGTTAAGACACGGCCCTTTCACGGCTGTAACATGGGTTCGAATCCCGTACGGGTCACCAGCCCATAAGACGCTGTGGCATCGCGGCGTCTTATGGGTCCCTTAAAACAGCATATCCGAAATGGAGGCTTAGCTCAGCTGGTTAGAGCGCCTGCTTCACACGCAGGAGGTCACTGGTTCGAGTCCAGTAGTCTCCACCAAAAAGTTCCTGATTTCGCAAGAAATCAGGAACTTTTCTTTTTATTTCTTTGAAATTTGTATATTGGTCATCGTATTGGTCAGGTCTGACCAATACGATGACCAATACGGCAATGGTATCCGATAGAATGAGACAGCACCGGGCATCCTTCTAGTCTGTCTGATACTGCTCCCATATAATTCGGAGTGTTACAGGAATGCAAATCAAGCAGAAATCAATCGTCCCTCTTCATGCCTTTCTAAAATGACATCAGCAACTTTCATAAGGGAATCCAAGCATAATAGCATTTTAAGAGCCTGCTCCTTTGTTCCGAAGGACATCTGCTCACCGTGACAAATTAAATTGCGGTTTGCGTGTACGTCCAATTCAGACTCTGGTAAGCCCCCTCCCAAGACCTTTGCTCTGAAGTAGCCAATCAGATAGCTGTATTCCCCCACCGCGTCATCAAGGTCCATCGCTTCAAGAATAATCTTAATCATGCGACCCTTTTCGTTTTTCAAAGACGTTTTATAGCGAGTTTTGAGTAGTTCCTCATTTTTAGGGTTGGGGCGAAATCCCTCCCGTTTCAAAAAAACTTCGATGTCATTTAGGACACCTTCCAACTGTGTAATTAAAATTGCGACAGAGCCAAAATAGCGCCCTGTTCTATATAGAGAAAATGCTTCCTCCAAAGGTGCCTGTCGGGCCTTTGAAAGGATGGGTGATGAGAGGCACTTTGCTTCTAGTTCTGATATAAACGCCACCCCAAAGTGATGTTCAATCAACTGGTGAAAGGTATCTACATCGGCATTTCGCATACACTCAATGATTTGTAGATGAAACTTTGGGTCATATTCCAAAAAGGCGGGCCAATCGAATTCCGCCATAATTTGAACATACTCATGATAATTGGACAGCTCAGCCTCTAATCTCTGCGCCTCTTCCGCTTCGTATGCTTTGGTAATCGCTGCCGTAATCTTGGAGAGGTCGAAGTCGGCAATCTTTCCGTCTCGTTTGACAACCTGATACATAGTTTGTCCTCCTATCGGATTTCCGTTGGAAATCGACATAATTGTATCATAAAATGAGGTATTTGTCTGAGACGATTATCACATTCATTCGGAAATTTATTGTATTCATTGTGATGGATGATCTTATACAATGATTATTCGGTCAGGTGAATAGTTTCCTTAACAATTTTACGCCAAATGCGAGACGTATAACGTCCCAGGGTTGATTTTCATATTGCCTTCCCAATCACATCTCCCATGGTATCCGCCGCTTCCCGCATCATATCCGGCGTGGCGTGGGTGTAGGTACTGAGGGTGAAGCCCGCACTGTAATGCCCTAGGGTACTGGACAGGGTCTTCACATCCACCCCGTTCTTTAAAGACAGCGTTGCGAAGGTGTGCCGGAGATCATGGAACCGAATATGTTCCGCACCGATGGCTTTCAGGATCTTCTCATGGGTGTGCCGGAAGGAGTCCGGATCGAACATTCCTCCCGTCTTGGGCGACGGGAACATGTAGGGATTTCCCGGGTGCTTCTTGTGTTCCTCCACCAGCAAGTCTACCGCCTGCTGTGAGACCGGCAGAACGCGGATGGAATTATGGGTCTTGGGCTGGCTCACCACCAGTTCTCCCTTGGTGCGGGTCACCTGCTTCGTGATGGAGATGGTTCGATTCTCCACGTCCAGGTCCGTCCAGAGTAGGGCCAACAGCTCTCCCCTTCTCAGTCCCGTGGTCAGTTCCAGGTAGATGGGTGCCAGCAGGCCCCGCTTATCCGCCTCCATCAGATAGGGTCGGATTTTCTCTTCCGGCAGGACTTTCATCTCCCGCTTTTCCATCTTTGGCAGCTTGCAGCCTCTGGCGGGATTCACCAGGATCAGCCGCTCCGCCACAGCCTGCTCCAGGCAGTTGTTCAGCAAAGTATGGATGCCGTGGACCACCCGGACACTCAGTCCCTTGTTCTTCAGTTGGATGTGCCGGTACCGCTGCACCCGCCCGTTCTTCTGGAGATCGTTGTAGAACTTCTGGATCTGGATCGTGGTAAGTTTGTCCAGCTTGATGTCTCCCAGTTCGGGGATGATGTGGTTATTGATGTAGTTCAGATAATAGTCCTTGGTGTTCTCCCGAAGCCGGGGCTCGGCGTAGACCTCGTACCACATCAGCACCCAGCTTTTTACCGTATGGGTGCCGCTGCGGTTCATGTCCAGTCGCCGGCTGTCTGCAATGGCCTTTTTCAGCTTCTCCTTGACCTCCGCCTGGGTCTTTCCCAGGACATTCTTAATTTTCTGCTTCCCGGTCGCCGGATCATAGGAGGCCGTGTAGAACCCCTCCCACCGGCCATCCTTCCGTTTGCGGATGCTGCCTTCCCCGTTGGCTCGCTTCTTCCCCATCCATCATCTCTCCTTTCCTGCCAGCTCACAGGCCCGCTGTTCGTCCTCGTTTTCAAAGTTGTACGGCGGATGATCCGCCAGCAGCTCCTGCTGGATACCCTGGGCCAGACGGTAACCAGAGATGAAGCTGTTGAGACACGCTTCCTCCCGCAGAGCATCTTCCAGATCTGCCATCTTCAGGAGCAGCTTCCGTTCCGGCTCATCCAACAGACGGGTGAGCTGCCTGTAGGTCCGTTCAATTTTTCTGTCCAGATATTCTGCCCTCCGGGATGTCGTCTCGAACCTGTAGCAGAGGGCTTTCATATAATCACGCATCATGAGTCACCTCCTGTCAGCGACACACAATACCATGCCCTGACCTCAATAGCCATCCCAACCGGGCAGAGTTATCAATTTGTTAGCAAATTCAAAGCGGCACCCGGAAAACCGGGTGCCGCCATTTTTTTACTGGGTCTCCTGTTTGCCCATATTCCGCTTGATCCATTCCCGGAGTTCATCCTTGGGGATCACGATACGGGTGCCGATTCTCAGTGCAGGAAATCCTTCCGAACGAGCTAGCTCATAAGCCCCGGCACGGGAGATCCCCAGCGCCGCTGCCATCTCCGGAACCGAAAGCATCAGCGGCAGATCTTCATAAGATTTGAATGTTTCTTTTTTCACTGGATATCCTTTCTCCTCTCCTGCCGTGGGAGAGGCTTTTATTTGTTATACTTCGTCTTGTTGATTTATTTCCCCACCATCTGGTGAAGGGAACCATCCACAAGAGTTGCAGCGTGGCCAACAGGTGTTTGCGTCTTACCACCCCTTCATGGTCATGCCGCCCCAGGTTTGCGTCTGCGTTTGTTCCTCCTCATGGTCGTCAGGCTGATGTCCCAGGGCGATCCGCAGTTTCTGGAGCTCCTGCATCCGCTTGCGGTCAATATGCAGCCTGGGCTGTGCAGGCACAGCAGGTGCGTTATCCCGGAAGATGTTGCTCATGTGGTAGAGCAGACGGCTCAC
>ULXJ01021053.1_pt1 | contig 18007 bp, 15 predicted proteins | sample 1960981 | NCBI WGS metagenome assembly ULXJ01 (sample SAMEA4835830, study PRJEB28245) | human gut metagenome | biome: gut microbiome; material: fecal sample | place: Denmark | collected 2008 | reverse complement strand
GAGGTCGCGGGTCCGAGTCCCGTTTTCCGCTCCAGAGGGGGCCAGAAAGAAACCCCGATAGAAAGCAAAAAGCCTTGTATGTCAGCGATATACAAGGCTTTTTCTTGTATTCTCCCACTCCTGTTGAGGCAAAAGGCAGCAAGTATTTCATGCCTTAATCGTGACCTTTTTTGCTCGGACCGGAAATAGGTCACGATTTAGCTCTATTTCGCTGATTTGCATTATTTTACTCTGCAACATTCCGGTGCTGAAGACGTTTAATTTATCCAAAAACCGAGCAGCCATGTTGCCACGAACCACCTTCAGCGTCGTCTTCTTCTGCAAGAAGACCAAAGTCACAAAAAAGGGCAAGGCCCCGATCTATGCCCGCATCACCACGACCGGCCAGTCGACCGAAGTCTATACACAGTGCCAGATCGAGCCCGAACGCTGGAACCAGCGCCTCGAACGTTCGCTCTACAAGGATGAGGTTGATCAGCAGATCAACCGCATCATCGCCAGTTACCGGGCTTCGATCCTTGCCGCCTACGACCGTCTGATCCAGGAGAACAGGACGCCGACCTGCTTTGCCGTCAAACAGCTGCTGGGCTCCGCCTCTTCGAGCCGGATGGTGCTGGCGGAGTTCGGCAAATACTGCGAGAAACGCCAGCAGGAGGTCGGCACCCGCATCACGCAGTTCACGGCCAACAAGTACCACCGCCTGCTGCGCTACATGACCGAATATATCCGGCAGGTGTATGGCAAGGAGGATCTTCCGCTGGAGACGATCGACTACGCCTACGTCGATGGATTGAACACCTACATGCAGACGGCCTACAACTGCCACAACAACGGGGCGGTCAACCTGCTCTGCTGTTTGAAGAATTTCCTGCTCTATGCGGTCCGCAACGAATGGATCGAGAAAAATCCCTTCCGCTACTACAAGATGAAGATCGACAAGACGAACGTCAAAGTGCCGCTGACGAAGGCGGAACTGGACCTGCTGCTAAGGCGACAGATGCCCAACGAGCGTCTGGACCGCATCCGGGATGTCTTCTGCTTTTGCGCGCTGACGGGACTGGCCTTCACGGATGTCGACCACCTGCGGCGGGAACACTTCACAACGGACGAGGAGGGACAGCTGTGGATCCATAAACCGCGGGAGAAGACCTCGGTGATGAGCCGCGTCCCGGTGCTTCCGCAGGCGGCGGCCCTGCTGGAGAAGTACCGTGACGATGCCAACTGTCGAGCGCGGGGCAAACTGCTGCCCGTTCCGTCGAATACGAAGATGAACGCCTACCTGAAGGAGATAGCGGATATTTGCCAGATTCACAAGCATCTGACCACGCACCTGGCGCGCCATACGTTCGCCACGCTGGCGATTGAATACGGGATGCCGATCGACATCATCGCCAAGATTCTGGGCCATACGAATACGAACATGACGCGGCGCTATGCGAAGATCTCCGAGGCGAACATCAGCCGCGAGATGCGCCGTATCGGCAAGGTGCTGACGGCATAAACCGACAGTTAAATGAAGATACGGCGGCGAGGATCTGTAAAAGAAACCTTGCCGCCGTATTTTAATCTTGTGCTACTGGCCTTATGCAACCAGACCGGAGAACTTCAGCCGCTTGTCCTCGTCGCCCTTCTCCTGGTAGAATTGGGGCGTGGGCTCCAGAAGCAGTGCAATGCCCTTGCCGTTGGCAAGACCTGCAGAAAAATCGGCAGAAGCGAGCGAGAAGGCTCCCTGCTGCGGGTTGTTCGGCAACTCCAGGCTTTGTATCCATGCCTTCAGGAATTGCTCCTCACCGTATTCGAGCAGTCCCGATGCCGGATCGGAAATATACACCCGCCACTTGCCGCGGCGCCGGGCGATGCGGTAGACTACTACGAAATGCTGCTGGTTCCAGTGGACGATGCATGGCAGGTTGGCTTCGTCGCGCAGTTGATGCCACGTGATCTTGACCCCCGTCGTGCGGAAACCGATCGACTCCGCGGCATCGCTGATGCCCAGCAGCGAGACCCCTTCACGTGTGATATGGCACCGCTCGCGCAGGGTCTGCAGCGAGTAGTGGCGGCCGTAGTGTTGCGCGACGATCCGCAGCGACGTCGGCCCGCAATCCATCGCATCGAGTTGGGTGTAGTGGGGAAAAGGCATATAGCTTATCGTTTATTCTCGTTCTATTGGGTTGTAAGGTATCTGCCAGTCGGCATCAATATTCGTTACACCGTCTTGTCCCAGTTTGAAAATCTCGGTAGCATCACCCCGTACGCTTTGCGGGTCTTCATGATACCTGCGCTCGTAGCGCAGATATTGAGTGCGCGTTACGGCCGTCTGCCTCGTCGGGATATACGCGTATATCGACTGAGGGGCTGCATCGATTCCGATGCACTCAAAAGAATAGGATCCCGTTTGATCGACAGCACGTAGAATGACTCCCGGTAATCCATGCAATTTCCATGGACCTATAGGAATGGGAATCTGTAGCGTATACCATGCTTTCCAGATTCTTCCCCTAAAGTGGGTCTGGGCGACTTTGCACGCATAACCAGCCACGCTATCCGCTCCATCGAGCAGTTGCCACTCCATCTCCGGAATTGATTCTTCGTAGACAAATGGATCGGAGTGACTACCCAGAAGATAATTGCAGCATGTAACCCGTAGTGTGTTCTCGGATGGAGATGTCGTCATTTCTGCAAAATAGGGATGATTACAATTCCCGTTCAATATCAACTCAGCCTGCTCTCGATCCGGCACAATGCTAGGATTTTCTTCCGAGATTTTGCGCCAAAGATTCGTAAAATTGATATGTAAATCGGTTTGCTTGACGACCTTCCGACCGACCTGCATCTTCACATTGCTCCACATCGGCGAGGTGGATGTATCGATACGGAATTCATGCCGGTAGATCAGATTCAACCGACTTTGATCGAGCAACACTGAATCCTTGTAAATATACGGCTGCCCGAGATAGAAAAACCGGTCTTGGGCAGACAAGGCTAGCGCTTGGATTAAGAATACGATGAAGAGAAACTGTTTCTTTCCCCAAAATGAGTTTCCGAAAGCCGCTGAAAGTTCCGAAGCCATAAATATACTACTAATGTTGAAATACTAAATTTACAGAGAAACAGCTGTATGCGCACTCCGGTCACTCCCGCTCGATCGGGTTGTAGGGAATCGTCCAGGTCTCATTCAGAGAGACAATCTCATCCTTTTCGGGATCGTATGTATAAAACTCACTGTTCATACTCGCTCGCAAGGTTACATATGGCATCTGACATACAGCCTTTTCATATCGAAGCCATTGTTGTTTATCTACTTTTTTTGTTTTGTACGAATACCGAATGATAGGTTTGGTTAGCTTCTCGACCCTAAGCAACTTAAATTGGAATGCCCCCGTTGTATCCGCCGCATCGAGAATCAAACCCGGCAGTCCCGACAATTTCCACGGCCCTTCGTTGACCGGTATATCCGGAGTAAACCAGACCCGCCAGGTCCTGCCTCCCCAATGGGTTTTTGCCTCGTAACATTCATATCCTTCTATCACGCATGTATGATCTGATATTACCCAGTCCAGCTTCGGGATGGACTCAACATATTGCATCACATGGTTATGTTGGAAAGGCAGACGATGGATATTCCACTGTGTATGAGATTCCCGGTTCCGAAAGATCTCGTAGGAAAGGCATTGTGCTTGCGAGGCTTTCAGTTTCATGTTGGCTGCATATGACAAATTGGAATAAGTTTCAGTATAGATGGAATCGGCTTTCCAGCGGTTGTACCCATAAAATTTGGTAAAGCGATATCCGATTTGGAGTAATGCAATTTCACAAGAGACAGAATCCTCATTCGGCATGCGACACGTATAGGCTACTTCCAATCGCACGGTATCAATCACTTCTCCGTAACGCAAATCGCATGAGCCCATCATCAATTTTTTATCGGGAAGCACCCAAAAGGAAGATTGACATAAAACACTCTGCCAAATACACAGGCAGATAGCCACAATAAAATACCGACGCATACCAGTAATTCTTTGAACGGTTATTTGTGGCAACTCTTTCATGGCAAAGAGTTGCCACTTCGTCAATTAAAAATTGGTGTCACAATGAAGGCTATAGCCATTCGCCAAAGCTTCTTGACGGATCTGGTTCATACTGCCTATTACATAATTGCAACCAATATAATGATCACCATCATAAATTCGGCATAAAAGCAAATCTTCTGTAATCATCTGCTGCCCGCCCATTACCTCATTCATCAGCCTCTTTGAGAGTTGCTGCGCAGCAAAATCCTGCATCGTTTTCATAGTCGTAGTTTTTTGTGGCTTTTATAATTTGCGTTGGCCCGGACCTTTGCGTCTCGACAGACGTCCGAAACTGCCGTTTTCCGTCAAATAGAGCTGTTGATCATTCCAACTCCAACGGATAGAAGGGAACGACCCAACTTTCATCCATCACTCCAAGCGGATCACCTAAACTGATGATCTGCGTATCCTGTCCGAACATCGCCCAGGGAGAGATATGCATCCGCTCCTCGAGTTGCAACCAGTCTGCATGGCCGATCGGCCTGCTGAAACATCTTCTGCCGCGCATCCGAGTAGCTCGATCCGTAGCCCGCCGCAAGCGACAGGGTCGGCCAGTAGGCGGCGCGTGCAAGCTGCAGATCGCGCCGGGCCAACTCAATCCCCACCCGTGCCGACTCCACCTCGGGCAGCTGCTGCGCGGCATCGAGCACGGCATCATCCTCCGCAGGAGCTCCGCGAACCAGCCGGGCGGTATCGGGAGCCACGGTCCGGAAGGAGGCGTAGTCTTCGATCTCAAGCAGCTGGCAGAGCTCCAGCCGGGCAATCTCGCAGGTGTTCCGGGCCGTCAGCACGTCGTTTCGAGCATCCGAAAGCTGGGAACGGATCTGCAGCAGGTCGGCCATCGTCACCTTGCGGGCCTCGACCATCCGCTCCGTCTTTCCGGCCTGGACCTCCAGCTCGGATACAACCTGCTCGGCATCGCGGATCGTCTCCTCGGCGCACAGCACCTCCAGGTAGCGGGCCGTGACATTCAGCCGTACGCTGCGGCGCGTCGTCTCCACGGCAAGCAGCGACGAACGCAGGTCGAGTTTCGCCCGCTGGAGGTTGTAGTGGTTGCGCAGTCCGCTGAAAAGCGGCAGGCTCACCCCGACCGAGGCGTTGTTGCCCGATACGGTCTGATTCTCCACGAAGTCGTAGGTCGTGGGGTCCAGCACGCGTCCCGTCGAAAGCGAGTAGCCCGTCGAAGCCGAAAGCTCGGGGGCGTAGCTCCACTTCGATTCGGAGAGCGAGAGGCGCTTCTCCGCAACTGCAAGCTCCTGCGTCTTGATCTCGATATTCTGCTGGTAAGCATGTGCGATGCACTCTTCCAGCGTCCAGCACCGCTCTTGAGCGTAGCCGACAGTGCCGAAGAGCAGCAGTGCGCCGATCGATAGGATGCGTATTCGTTTCATGCGGCTATCGGTTTTTGAAGAGGGAGACAACGGGCTGGATGAACTGTTCGATCAGGCGCATCTCCTCGGTGACAATCTCGCCCGTTCCGTCCATCTGCTGGATGAGCGGCAGTTCGCGGCGGTAGGAGGTCCGCAGGTCGGCGGGGAACTCCACCTCGACGGTATAGACGATGCTCGTGCCGCTCTGGGTCTGCTGCTGCTCGGGAACCGCCGAGATCGAATGGACCGTGCCGTGCAGCACGCCAAACTCCATGTAGGGGAATCCGTTGAGTTTGACAAGAACCTGCTGTCCGGTGCGGACCTTTCCGAAGCTGGCCGACGCAACCTGCATGCGCCCGACGACGGCCAGCTCCCCGTCGGGAACCACCGATGCAATCACCTCGCCCGTCGTTACGTGCTGGTTGCGGCTCCAGTAGCGCTGTAGCGAGACACGACCCTCGGCCGGCGACGTGATGACATACTGTTCGCGCCATTGGGCAATCTGCGCCAGCAGTTGCTGACGCGACTGTTCCAGCGCCCGCTCGTATTCCGCCCGTTCGTTCGCCGCGTCGAGCGTTAGCTCCACAAGCTGCTGCCGCGTCTGGAGTATCGACAACTCGGTGGAGGTCAGCGTAGCATCGAAACCCGCCTGCGAATTGCGTTTCGAGAGGTAGTTCTGTGCCGTGGTTTCGTAGTCCGCCTCGGAGATCACCGCCTCGCGAAGCAGCAGCGAATCGCGCTCCAGCGTCCGGCGTCCGTAGTCCAGATCGGCGGCAAGCAGCGCACGCTGCGTCAGCAGCCGGTCGTAGTACTCCTCATTTTTGGCAATCTGCGCCTCGAGCAGCCGGCGCTTGTGCCCCGAATAGTCGATATCGAGGTAGTGGCAGTAGTCGCGGCACTGCCGCAGAAAGTCGGCCCACGTGGATTGGAGCTCACCAAGCACATAGCTCCCGTCGAGCCACGGCGAGCGGACCAGAAGCGGATACGACAGGGTGTCGGCCCCGCGGAGCGAACGCTCCAGGGTGGCGACGTCACCGTAGCGGGCTGCGGTCGTGAAGAGGGCGATTACTTCGCCCGCGTGCACCGCATCGCCGTTCGAGACGCAGACCGTATCGAGCAGCCCGTCGTAGCGGGCCGCAAGGTCCGAGGGCGGATTGATCGTCGTGATCGAAATCGGGGCCGTGACCGTCTGCGGGTATTTGATGAAATAGCAGCCCAATACGATCCCTGCAAGAATGCAGAAAACAACCGTCACGCCCCACCGCACAACCCACGACGGGGCACGTCCCAGAATCGCCTGGGCCTCCTCGCTGTAAAAATGTTCTCTTCTGGATGGCATAATCGTCTCCTTTCATATGGTTTATCCGCCCGGACGTTTCGCACCTCGAAGCGACGGAATGCTACTCGTCTTCTGTTTCGATGGGGTTGTACGGAATGGACCAGGACTCGTCCAGGTAGACCGTCTTACCCAAGGCGTCTTTGCTCACGATCAGGGCCGGTTCCCCGTTGGCGAACGTCTGGAACGGGTGTTCGTAACAACTGCGCTCATAACGCAGGTAGTTGTGCAGCGTCCTGAGGTCCTGAACATTTTCGTACGCATACCGCATGACGGGCGCCGGACACTGGTCGATCCCTACGCAGTCGAAGGTAAAGTCCCGGTTGTCGGTCGCCCTCAGGATCAGTCCGGGCAGGCCGTTCAGCTTCCAGGGACCGGTTGCCAGGGGAATCTCGGGGGCATACCATACGGTCCAGTTGCGACCGCCGAAGCGGGCATCTGCTCTGCGGCAGGTGTAGCCGCAGACCGTCTGTTCCTCCTCGGAAAGCTTCCAGGTGATTTGCGGAAGGGGTTGTGCATACATTTTCGCTGCATCCTGGAAAAAATCGCCGCAAACGACCTGCATCTCCCGGCTTTCGCGATCGCAGACAATCTCGGAAAAGAGATTCGAAGGACGGACCCCCGCCTTCTCGCGCGCCGCGAAGAGGGATTCGGAGGCTGCCGGTGCGGTCCAGATCAGACAGTCGTAATGGAGGCACAGATCCGTCTGTTTGATATAACGTTCTCCCACCTGCACCAGAATATCGCACCAGACAGGAGACCCGTCCGGGGACGGATGCGCCGTCGAGAATCGATAGCGGACCGTCAAAAAGCTCCGGTCGATCTGCACGGAATCCCGGATCCGGCTCGCCTTCATAAGCAGGAAATCGGCACTCCCGCCCAACACCATGAGTTTTTGGCCATACGCTCCCAGCCATCCCATTCCGAGCAGGAGCGCTACAAGAAACATCTTTTTCATCTTCTTTCAGGTATAGGGGTTCTCCGGATACCACATCCGGAGATCCTTGTTTACGTTATTCAGTCCATACTTTGCAGCCGTACGGCATCACGCCTTTATCTGCCGCGTCGAGAACGGCCGTACGGCAAAATGCGGCATCGTTTTCACGCTCCTCCTCCAAGAGGATCACTCCCGTTCGATCGGGTTGTAGGGAATCGTCCAATTCTCTTCGTTCAGAATCGTAAAGCCCCCGGATCCATTCGGGACCCGAACCAATGCCAACTGACCGGCACTGGCTACCTGATAGGGATGCTCATGACAGGCGCGCTCATAACGCAGGTATTTTTCCCGGCTGACCCTTCGGCTTTCGTACATATTCAGCTCAATAGGTTCGGACTGTTGCGAAATGGTTTGACATTCAAAGACGAAATCCAGATTCGAATCTGCCGCCCAAAGAATCAAACCGGGCAGCCCGTTGAACTTCCAGGGCCCCATATTGACCGGGATTTCAGGTGTATACCACACGAACCAGGTTCGTCCACGAAATTTCGTATGCGCCAGCGAGCACTTATAACCGTTTATAATTTTCAAACTGTCCTGTAGCACCCATTCGGTTTTTACATCCCGTTCCTCGTATTGCCAGGGCCTGTCATTTTCAAAGTAATCCCCACATATCGACATGTATTTGTTTTTTGCTCGGTCATAAATCATTTCCACGAAGAAATTACTCGGTCCATTCCCGGACAACGCCATTTTTTCTTCGACCTCGGTTTGTTTTTCCTTGGCCAGATTTTCATTGAAACCATTGAACTGTTGTTTGGAATAAAGCAGCCACATGTCAGTTTGCAAGACGACATGATCGCCATATTGGCATCGGATAGTCGTCCATTTCTCCGAATTATCGAATCTCTTGCGGGTTAGCCGATAAGATACGGTCAAATATGTGCTGTCGATTATTTCCGATCCTTCTTCCGTACACATATGCATCGAAAGGTAGTTCTGATCTCCAGCCTGCGCATATTGAAGGAAATATTGAGCATCCGCACAAAACGGCAGTGCCAGGATTCCGATTATCAAGCATGCAATTTGTTTCATCGGTTTTATGTTTCATATTCCCAGCCCTTTATGGGCTGGGAAAGTATTCATTAGGATTTGCAGTTGGCAACCTTATAGCCGTATGCCGTATTTGCGGCATCGACCCAAGCTTCTAAGAATGTAGCCCCCTCGCCCTTCACCGTGGCAATCTTCTTGTCATTCAAGTCAAGAACGTCACAAACTACCGTTACTCCTCCGCGAACGGCATTCATCTGCTTCTTCGAGAGCTGCTGTGCAGCAAAATCTTTCATCGTTTTCATCGTTGTAGTTTTTTATCGGTTTAAAATTTGCGTTGGTCCGGACCTTTACGTCTCGGCAGGTGTCCGGAACTGCCGTTTTCCGCGGGCGGCTCTGCCCTGCTCGGAAAAAATTTCATATCTTTGCTATGCCTTTCTGCAGTTTAGTTGAACTTTTGAGCTGTCACACTCGGTTTTGCTTCCTCGCGGGAAGGCTTTTTTGTCGTCGCAGCGGCGGGCAAGGCGAAGTGAAAGCGGCGGATACTCCGTATCCTTTCTATTTCGGTTTCTTATCTCAAACTGAACTTGACCTTGAAGAGCACCGCGGCCGGCCGCAGGCGGTAGGAGTAGACGTAATCGGTGATGTCCGACTGCGTGGCTGAACGAAAAAGTCCCGTGTCCAGCAGGTTGCGCGCCTCGACGGAATACTCCATGCGCCGCGTCCTGTACGACAGTCCCGCATCGAGGAAGAACATCGTGCGGTCCGCACCGCCGACGGCTGCGTTGTAGTAGTGCTCGCCCCCGACGCGGCAGATCCACCGCTTGCGGATCGTGAAGTTCACCGCGGCATCCTGGCGCAGCACATCGATCGGCTCGATCCGCTCGCCCCCTTCGATGCGGCTTTGGCTCCGCGAGTAGCTCGCCTCGTAGTCCAGCCGCACGGCTTTCGAGAAGCGGGTCGAAAAGCCGAAGCCTGCCGTCACCCGGTCGAACGTCGTTTGCATCGCCACGTCCTGCCGCAGCACCTCGCTCCACGTGCGCGAGAAGCCGCCCGAGAGGTTCACCGTCGTCGAAATGGCGTCGAAGCGCTTGCTCAGCCGTCCGTCGATGTTGTATCCTTCCGAGGTGTTGTCCCGCAGTTGGGCCTCGATGCGGCTCAACGATCCGTAGTAGGTCGTACCGTAGGTCAGGTTGTGCCGCGCGTGCCGGTAGCCGACGTCGAGCGATCCGAACAGCGCCCGGATGGCGTTGCCGTAGGAGAGCGATGCCGTGTAGTTCTGCATGCGCGTGCGGCTGATGTCGCCCTCCTTGCTGGCGATCATCCGGTAGTCGGTGAGGATGTAGCCGCTGTAGGTGTCGTACAGACCCCCGATCTGCTCGTTGTACGCCGCCCGGGCCGAGAACTTCAGGTTGTAGGTCAGGTTCGACTGCAGCGTCAGCGACGGGGTGACGAGCAGGCGGTTGTCCGTGGTCGTGCGGCCGAGGTTGCGGTCCTCTGTGCGAAGCGACATGAAGTCCAGCGGCACGTAGAGGCTTGCCGAGAAGCGGTCGCCGATGCGGTAACCGACGCTCGGCCCCACGATGAGGTCCAGCCGCCGCCAGTAGATGTCGTTGCGCAGGGTGTCGGCCGCCGGAAGGATCCCGCCCGTAGCGTTCATCGCCGAGAGCGACGACTCCATGCGCTCCACCTGTGCGTTGAGCGCGGCGTTGAGCGAGAAGTTCCACCGGCGCACGCTGTAGGCGGTGAAGGCCGAGTTGCGGGTGCGGAAGCGCCGGCTGTCGAGCGTCTGGAGGGCGTCCGGATAGTCGGCCGGAGCATCGAATACCTCCGGGTAGAGCATCGGGCGGATGCGCAGCGACGTGGGCTGCGTCGTGTAGTCGGTCTCCGAGCGGAAGTTCACCGCCCAGCGGCCCCAGCGACGCACGTCGGTGAAGAGGTTGCGCAGCGTGATCTTCGGCAGCCGGAAGCGCTGATCGACCCGCTCGCCGTCATTCAACACCCGTCCGTAGTCGGCATCCCACTGTCCGCCGAAGGTCAGACGCTCCTGCAGGTAGTGTCGCTCGGTATTCGAGCGCAGCTGCAGGTTCACCTCCGTGCGGTCGGTACGGTGGTCGGCAAGGCTCTGCTCCGCGACCACGAGCGGCGCGGCGTCGGGCAGGTAGTAGGTCGTCACGGAGCCGCCCTCCGAGGTCTGGAAGTCGTGCACGTAGTGGGCGTTGGCCGTCAGTTCGAGCTCCTTGCGCAGCTTGACGATGGCGTTCGTCGAGACCGTGTGGATCTCGTTGTCGAGGTAGCGCTCCCGCTCGAGCGAGGGTTCCGTCGGGCGGTGCACGCCCAGCAGCGTCGAGGCCTCGTCCAGCCCCCCGTAGAAACTCGTCAGTTCGCGCGAGACGTCGTCACCCGTGTTGTTGGTCTTGTAGGTGTCGATCGTCTGGAAGTCGCGCCCGAAGTACATTGCCGTTGCCTCGCCGTTCCACATCCACGGCTTGTAGCCTGCACCCAGCTGCAGCGTCGCGTTCCACGTCCCCTTGGCCTCCTCCTTGAGCTTGAGGTTCAGCGCCGCGCGGTCCGAGGCGACGAGCTCCTTGAGCGCCTTGATCGGCTGGTGGTTCTCGAAGACCTGCACCGAGGCGATGTCCCGGGCCCGCACGTTGTTCGTCGCGATGCCGTAGCGCCCCTCGAGCATGTCCAAGCCCTCGATATAGAACTTGTTGATTGACTTACCATTGTATTTGATCTCGCCCGACTTCGCCACCTCGATGCCCGGCATCTTCCGTAGCACGTCGCCGATCGAGTGGTCCGCCACGTCGGCATACTTGGCCACCGTGTAGGTCAGCGTATCGCTCCGCCGGACCACGGCCGGGGCCTCGACACGCACCTCGCGGATCTTCAGCTCACCCGTCTCGACGGCAAGGTCCACCCGCTGTGTCCGCGCTGCCACGCGCCGCGCCTGCGGCCTGATGTTGAAGCCTGTAACGGCGACCACCAGCGAATCGGCCTCACCCCGGTATTCGAGGCGATAGGCGCCGTCATCGCCCGTGATGGCGTAGCCGTACATCAGCCGCCGGGCCGTATCCTGAAGCATCACGTTCACACTCCCGACCGGGCGCGAGGTCGAGGCATCGCGCACCGTACCCGCAATCGTGACGGACTCCCGGCTCTGGGACCGGGCACCCAGGGGCAACAGCAGAAACAGCAACAGCGGGAACAGCAGCGGCAAAGCGGCATTTCGAAAAGTGCGGTTCATGGCAGAAAAGTTTTAGGATGAGTTTTTATGGCATCTCAAGGCGACGAGAAGAACCTCATTCCAGTTCGAGCGGCGGAATATAAGGCCGTTGAACCGCTCCCCGTTTTTGGATGACGGTCCGCCCCGAAGCATCGCGGATGGCACTGACGACGCCGTGCATCTCGTTCAGGGCGACCGGATCTTTCCAGAACAGCGACTGCAGCATACGGACCCGATCGCGCGTCGTCTGCCGGATCTGCATACCCGACCCTCTGCCGGACGGTTGCGCCTTTTCGTCATAAATATGAATCGGATGGTTGCGGCCGAGTTCCACACCCGTGGCCTCAAATCCGAAAAGCCCCGCTTCATCGCAGGCCTGCAGAATCAGCCCCGGCAGTCCGCCCAGTTTCCACGGGCCTCGGGAAAGGGGTATTTCCGGCGTGAACCAGACCGACCACCTCCGGCCCCTAAACTCGGCTGTCGCCAGCTGACAGGCATAGCCGAGAATCCGGCGGGTGGAGTCGGCATGCAACTTCCAGTCGATACGAGGTATCGGTTCGCTGTACCGGTATTCGGTATTGACGATGCAGAGCGATGCGGTCAGGAGCCCCTTGCGGGGATAATCCATATAATAATCCTCACAGAAACCCCGCTCTTCGGGTCGCAGCCAGCCGTAGAGATCGACTCCGGCATCGGCATTCTTGCGGTAGGCCTCGAAGGCCAGGCTGTCCGACCGGTCGGCAAAAAGGCTGTAATCCCGGGTATACCTGCTCCCGACTTCCAAACGACGGTGATCCCGGTAACGCTGTCCGCTCACCGTATCAACGGCCCGGACAAACAGATAATCGATGCGGAGCACGCAGGTATCAATAACCCGTTTCAAAGACTGGTCCCGCCCCGACTGCGAAGACTGGGCTAATGCAATTGCCGGATCTGCCGCAATGGACAGGAAAATGGACAAATACAGAAAATATTTCATCGCTTTTCTCTTTTCTGAGTCTGCGTGTGCTGCACAAGCACACACAGAGAAACAAAAACTGCCCAAGTCTGCGACAGAGCAGTGCCAACATCCGGTCAATACCCATTCCCGCGGAGTGTTCAGACAACCGCTCACTCCCGCTCCAGAGGTGGGATGTAGGGGACCTCGATATCCCCCGGTTCGGGAGCGACATACCGGCCCTCCTTCTCGATCAGCGTCTTTATATTCAGCATACGCATCAATGCGACAGGTTCCTGCCACTGCATCTTTTCCATCCGAAGCCATTGCCGGCGCGTTACGCGCTGGCTACGATGTCCGATGTCGCCACCAATCGACGGATCGTAAATCCACAATGGTTTCCCTTCGGGCTGTGCAATGTGCGAGGCCTTCCAACTGAAGAGGCCTTCCGACTCCTCCACGGCAAGGATCAGACCCGGGAGTCCACCGAATTTCCACGGACCGTACCGCATCGGAAGGTCCGGAGCGTACCAGGCGGTGTACCGGCGTCCCCGCCATGTGCAAACGGCACGGAAACAGGAATATCCGAGCAACGAGTCGCAGGAGACACTGTCGAACGACCAATAGAGGGGCTCCACCGGCTCCTCATATTCATAGTCGCTTTCCCACAACCTGTGGACGACCCTCCGACGTCCGTCCGACGGATAGTCCGTATACACGTCACAGTAGCAGGGCTTCTCGTCCGGCGCAAATGCCCGGTCCAGGTCCAGCGTCTCGCGTCCCTGTCTCCGCGCCCGAAAGGTGAGGGTATCGATTCGGGCGGCTCCGGCGCTGTAATAGTGTGCGTATTTCCGTCCCACGGACAAAACCGTCCTGTCGAAATATGCCTGACGGTCCAGCGTGTCCCGTGAATACCGGAACATGTAGCCAACTTCCAGCAGACAGGTGTCAATCACCTTTCGGGTTGCCAGGTCCCGTTCGCAGACAAGCGGCAGCGTTTGCCCGCAAACCGGACCGCAGGCCAAGAAAAGGACAAAGGACAAAAGCAATTTCTTCATAATGCTCGGATCATATCGGGTTCCTGATGAAACAGGAACCCGGCATAAACAATCATATTTCTCCGAATACAAGCCAAATATCTTTCCAGGATTTTTCTCGATCCGATTTGCTTTCAGAGACTTCATGGCTCTCATATTTTAGTTTTTTTACAACGCGGGAAGGCCTTTTTTGTATTCGAATGACATGCCCGAATCGGAAAAAGTCATATATCCAACTCCAGTTTCGGATAATAGCCCTTGGGGACATCATTGATGTCAATCTCAACCGTTTTTTGCGTACTCATGTCGTAGATGATGTGCTCCTTTCCGTCCAGAAACATCATCGTCATCGGGGCCAGCCACTGCCTGCGCCACAGGCGGTCTACATCCTTACGAGAACATTTGACTTTCTTGTGTGACGGAATGATGAACCCACTGCGGTTCGTACCGTTCAGCGCCTTGTCTGCATAGTCGTAAATCATCCGATCGACGGGTTGTTCCAGACCGATCGTCGTCCAGCAGAAGAGCGCATCCGTGTCGGCGGCTTTCAGAATCAGCCCCGGCAGTCCGCCCAGCTTCCACGGCCCCTGCGCCAGAGGAATCTCCGGCGCGAACCAGGCCTCCCACGTGCGGCCGCGGAAGGCTGCGACCGCCTTGCGGCAAAGATAGCCTGCAACCGTATCCGTCTGTTCCGTAATCCGCCACTCCAGCGCTTCGACTGGCTCGTCGTATCGGTATTCTTCCTTCAGAAAGCGTGTTGAGACCATGCGCTTCCGATTCTGCGGCCACGTATATATATCGCAATACCACGGGTGTTCATTGGGTTGCAGCCAGTTCCACACCTGGATGCCCTTCTCCAGACGAGCAATGTCCGTCCGCGGAATTTCCACATAATGAAGGTATGCCATCGAGTCGATCCGATCGGTGTACTGACTATAATAATGACTCGTGTTTTGTCCTATTTCGAGCAGCGTGCGGTCGTGCAGGATCTTCATACCCAAAGTATCTTCCACATAGGCAAAGTCGTAGGTTACGCAGAAATGGCAGGTATCGATCGGATATTTTGCTCCCGGGTCCCTGAGATCGGGGAAATAATGCGCCGATACCGTCTCCCATGAAAACAGGATGGCAGACAACAAAATCAAACAAGTTCTCATAAGCAGAGGTTTTTATTTACCGGCGGCTCATTTCAAGCCGCCGGCAAGGGCTGAGCAGTCATTCAGGCTTTACTGCCCGATGAATATGCTCATCCACCCGAAAATCCATATCCATTTACACTCAACAAATATATAGAAAATATTTTAGATGAAATATATTTAATTAAAATGATTTGTTTTTCCTCTTTATATGAAGAAAATACTGTTAATGCACGAATTAAGGTAAATGTTATATATTTAAGTGGCGTTCTGTTGCATACAACACAAATCCAGATACGATGGACACATGCAACAGATATTATTGGAGCCGGTGGAGCTGGCACCTTGAGCCTTTTCGGTATTACTGCGCGCGATAATGTCGAATAATAAAAAGAGAGAAGAAGTTTTAAAACTTCTTCTCTTCATCCGTAATCTTGCACTGGTATTTCCCTATAAATGCTTGTTTTCAGCTATCGAATTCATGGATATCCACCCCCAGGTATTGACAAGCCTTTTTCTTGCTGACTCCGTCTTTGAGCATGCGTTCGTAACACGCCCGCTTTTCGTTGTGGGCTTCAATCCGACCAAACAACATGTCAACCAAAGCATCCACAGCCTCCGAAAAGGCTGCTTCTCCTTCGGGCGTATTAAAATCGATCTTGCAAAAAGACGCCCGTTCCTTATGCAGGATCAGGTAATAGACTCCCGAAATCAGGAGGGCGATAATGCTCCGGATGTTGATATGAGCGGGCTTGAACAGCAGGTCGTAATATTCGACCAGATTCATGTTCATCAGATCCCGGATCTGAGCCGTTCTCCGGGTCGTCTCATTGTTCGTCGACATCTCCCAAAGCAACAATTTCTGCATGACCGCATTGTTGCATAGCTCCCGGTACAGCGTTTTCAGAGTTTTTGCAAAGAACACTTTAGGTCCCAAAGCGCTCAACTCTGACGTGTCTATCGTGTTGTTTATCCAGAAGTCATATCTTTGGGCCAATCGGTCATAAAGATTGTCGATAGATCCATAGCGCCGATAAAAGACAGGGGGCTCCAAACGGGCATTGGCCATCAATTCCGTGACAAGCACGTTGCCGAAACCACTTTTGATGACCAGTTTTTCGAGTTCAGTCATTACGGTATTATCTATTTCAGCATTCGTGCGTCTTACTCTTTCCGCCATTTTGTATCGTCGGATTTAATAGGTATAATGGATGTTGACAAACATGCTACTACAAAAATAGTCAAAATTTGAAAATATGCTCTCACAACAAGATGGTCTCCGGTTTACAAACGGAACCATTTCTCCGGGCGTGACGGGCAGTGCAGAGCCTCATATCCGACATGCTTCCTGATTCGGCGTCTTAAATTGGGGCCTGATGACAGAATTGCCGTATCGTAGCTGATGTCCTTCCGTGTCCACCCTCGCGACGCCAACCGACGCCAACCACTGCCACATCGCTTTGCGGACGAAACTTTTGAGGGGCTGCACGCGTTATCCGAGTGCAAGCTTGCAGGAATAAAGATTCATAAACCGGGAAAAAGATGAAACGCCGTGCCTTTCGGATCCGGGACCGCTGAATGTTCGGCGTCCCCATCCACACAAAGTGCAACCCACAGAGACGGGTTGCCGGAATGTTGAACCAAATAGCAAAGAAGACCATGGAAAAGATCGTATGTATCGGGGAGCGGAGTTGGCAGCGGCTCCTCGAACGGGTGGAACACCTCTCCGCCCTTGCCCAACGTCTGGAACGCCGTCTGGCTCCACCGCAGGACGACGGGTGATTGGACAGCGAAGAGGTGTGTCGGGCACTGAACATCACCAAACGCACGCTGCAGAGCTACCGGGACCGGGGAGCGATTCCCTGCTCGCGATTGGGTGGTAAATTCTACTACCGACGCCGTGATCTGGCCGCCTGGCTCTCCCATAAAACCGTTCAAACGCGATAGCCATGCCGCTGGATTATCTCAACGAAGCGAGCGAAGAGGTACAGCGCTTGTTCACACGGCTGGACGGCGTGGAACTCACGCTGCGGAAGGCCTCCGAGGAGCGCCGCCCGATGATCGGTGAAGAACGTTACCTAACCGGCGAGGAGGTCTGCACACGCCTGCACCTCTCACCGCGCACCCTGCAGACGCTGCGGGACCGGCGGCAGATTCCCTTCACGGTACTTGGCAACCGCCTGCTGCTCTATCCCGAATCGGGAATCCGGGCGGTCCTTGATCGCAACCTTCGGCCGGCTGCCGAGTAACAGACTACACGAGCTCTCGAATCATCTGATCCGAGGGCTTTTTTCGTGTATATCCCTGCTGCCAATCCACCAGCACAACTACCGGCAAGAACGCGCAATCGCGCCTCATGGTGAAACAAAGCGGATGCAGACGCCGTTATCCTCGAAACGACGCAAAAATCACCGACCATGACAACGCCATTTATCCCCTCCACGGCTCCCTACTGAAGAGCCGACCATCTTCCATCGGTTGCCCGCCGTCCCCGTTTGGACGACAGCATGCCCCGATCCGTTCGAGCTAAAAGCTACACGCTCCCTATCCTTGCCGCGACATGAACCTCCTGCCGTTTGCCGGTACGGAAGCGCCTCCGCGCTGAAGCCTTTGCGACCCCGGGATTCCGCATCGTTCGACTGCTGAAGTCGAACGTGCTGCCGGCTCCCGGGTCCGAAAACCGAAAGGAGCGAGGTTGTGTTCTCGTGGCACAAAACCCCCGCATCGGTTTTTTGGCTGCCACATCGAACCACCTCGCCCTGCGGGGCTGTCCCGTCCGGTCTGCTCCCGAGGGTCGCATACCGAACCATCCGCCGCTCGCCGGGCTCGCCGCGGATTCGGGGCACAGGACGTCACGCCAGTCCGACGAGACACGCTGCGCGAAACGGCTCCCGACTGTTTGTTT
>ULXJ01024618.1_pt1 | contig 18008 bp, 13 predicted proteins | sample 1960981 | NCBI WGS metagenome assembly ULXJ01 (sample SAMEA4835830, study PRJEB28245) | human gut metagenome | biome: gut microbiome; material: fecal sample | place: Denmark | collected 2008 | reverse complement strand
CCAGCGGCAGTTGATTCTCATTGCCCGGGCCATCTGCCAGTCCGCCAAGATCTTCGTGCTGGACGAACCGGCGGCCAATCTGGACTATGCCAATCATCAACTGCTGATGGAGGTCGTGGCCGATCTGGCGCAAAAGGGCTACTGCGTTGTCATGTCAACCCACAGTCCGGAGCATCCGGCCTCCATCGGCAGCAAGGTGCTGCTGATGCGGGACGGACAGGCAGCCGCCTTTGGGCCGCCGGAGGAGGTCATTACACCCGAACACTTGCAGGAAGTGTATGACATTGAAATCGACGTGATCACTGTCCGTGACCGCTACGGCCGAAAAAGGACCCTCTGCCTGCCGGTCAAGCGGCCAGCGGCACCATCTAGGTAAGGGGGAATTCCATTATGACACAGTCCAACACGCAAAAATCACCGCTCTGGGGCCTTACCGGAGATCTGGATTATTTTCTGGCCATGCAGGAATCCCAGCCCAGGGACAAGCCGGATCACTCTCCCCAGAAGTGGGACCGGCGGGCAGAATCCTGGGAAAGGGAGCGGGTGCATGGCCAGAAGGGAGAAGAACGGGTGCGAAGCACCGTGGCCTATCTGGAGAGCCGGGAGCTGCTGCGGCCGGAATACCAGGTGGCTGACATCGGCTGCGGCCCCGGCCGGTTTGCCGTGGCCTTTGCCCATAAGGTCCACTGGGTCACAGGCTTTGATCTCTCACCCAAAATGATTCAATACGGTATCGAGCATGCCCGGCGGGAGGGCGTGGACAATGTGACCCTGCGCACCTGCGATTTCCAGGCCCTGAACGTGCGGGAAGCGGGGCTGGAAGGTGCCTTTGACCTGGTGTTCAGCTCTCTTACCCCCGCCATTCACGGAGCGGCAGGATTGCAGAAGGTCATGGACATGAGCCGGGCTTACTGCTGCAACATCACCCACATTTATCACCACAACTCTGTGCGCCAGCAGCTCCAGACGGAGCTGTTCGGCCTTGCCCCCGCCTCTCCCTGGGGCGGACGCTGGTTTTATTCCCTGTTCAATGTCCTGCTGCTGATGGGCTATCTTCCCGAGACCTCCTACGACCATCAATCGCGGGAGCGGAGGTTCGCCCCGGGTGCCGATTATGCTTCCATGATGATGGAACACATCCTTCCCCTGGACGAATGTACACCGGAAAATGAGGCCCGCATTCTGAAGTGGCTGCAGGCCCACGCCGACCAGGACGGTATGATCACTGAAACCAGCCGCGCCTGCTATGGGCGCATTCTCTGGGATATCCGGGTCCGCTCAGAGCCCGCAGATCTACAGAAAACGAACAGGAGGAATGACTGATGGCATCATTGCCCACCCGGGCCCAGGTGTTGGAGACCCTGTTCCAACAGTGGACCCCTGTTTACAAAACGGAGACGATTCCCGTGGAAGAAGCCCTGGGCCGTGTCCTGGTACACGACCAGTTTTCCCAGGTGTCCATCCCCGTGGTGCGGGCTTCCGCCATGGATGGGGTGGCTGTCTCCTCCGCCCGATTTCAGAGCGGCCCGCCGGATACCTCCAACTGGAAGCCGGGGGTGGATTTCTGCCGGGCAGATACCGGGGATGACTTCGACGACCTTTTTGACGCGGTGATCCCCATTGAACAGGCGGAGCTCTCACCTGAGGGACGGCTCACGCTCCGCTGGGAGGGTCCTCTGGAGCCCGGGCAGAACATCCGGCCCCGGGGCAGCACCATCCGGGCGGGAGAACTACTGGCCAGGAAAGAGCGGCAGCTACGCCCCTTCGACCTGGCCTGCCTGGCTATGGGAGGTATTACCCACGTTGAGGTGTATCAGGCTCCCCGGGTAGCCTTCCTGCCTACCGGCAGCGAGCTGGTACCGCTGGGCGTCCCAGTGGCGCGGGGCCAGAATATCGACAGCAACAGCATTCTGGTGCAAGGGCTGCTGACAGAGATGGGGGCCAAGCCCCTTTGCTATCCCATTACGCCTGACCGGCCCGCCGACGTGGCTGCCGCACTGGACCGGGCACTGGAAGACGCCGACGTGATACTGATCAACGGCGGCTCCTCCAAGGGGGCGGAAGACTTTAACGCCCATCTGCTGGAGGAGCGGGGCTCCGCCCTCTTCCACTGGGTGGCTGCCGCGCCAGGCAAGCCTATGTGTGTGGCCCTGATCCACAACAAACCTGTGATCAACCTGCCCGGTCCACCTTTGGCAGTCCTCTATGGTATGGACTGGTGCATCCGTGCCATTGTCCACCGGCTGCTCCACAAACCACTGCCCCGCCGCCAGACCATCCGCGGCACGCTCACCGAGCCTATCCATGCCCCCAGCAATATGGAGATCCTCTGTATGATGGACGTCACACCCACCTCCGGCGGCTATCTTGTCAAGCAGAAGCCCTGGCGGGGTGGCAGTATGCCCGATGCCTTGGGAGCCGGAGCCGTATATATCACGGAACTGGGCTGTGAAGAACGCCGGGCAGGAGAGGACCTGGAGGTCACCCTTCTGCGGGGACTGGAGGATTTTTAGTATGGCGAAGCATCTCTTTTTAACTGGCGAGAAGGGCGTGGGCAAGAGCACCCTGATAAAAGGGTTGTTAGCTCAATACCACGGCTCTCTGGGAGGTTTTTTCACAGTAAAAAGCGCCTCTGCCGTCCCCGGCCGGATCTCCGTTCATTTGTTGCGGGCAGATCGCAGAGAGCGCCCCGCTTTGGAAAATCTCCTGTTTTCCTGCGGCGAGCCGGCAGGAGCAGCGGTCGCCGACCGTTTTGACCGCCTGGGCCGCGCTGCTCTGGCAGCGGGAACCTCCGCCGATTTGCTGGTCATGGACGAACTGGGTCCTCATGAGGCGGACGCCCGGTCCTTCTGCCGGGCGACTCTTCAGGCTCTGGACGGGAATATCCCCATTCTTGGCGTTTTACAGCGGGCTGACGTCCCATTTTTAGCGCAGATCGCCGCCCACCCTCAGGTCCGACTGGTGGAGGTGACCGTGGAAAATCGGGACGAGCTGGCCCGGACACTATGCCTGCCAACGGCGAAGGAAGTCTGTCATAAGGATCCGCTGTCCTCAGAATTCTAATCATATTGTTGTCACTCTCAGGAAGGGTTTCACTATCTATAAAATATTTCAGTGAAGCAGTACAGGTTACGCTTCTCAGGGCAGAACCAGCCATGGATCCCATATTTTGAACCATTGTAAATCAAGCAGGGCAGCAAGGGAAATTCCTTACTGCCCTGCTTCTTTTTGAAATCGTCGAAAATTACGAAATTTTTAACAAAGTTTAGTTGAATCACACAAATCAGGAGAAGTGATTGTAAAATTATTGACAAATTGAAAAAGAAGAATTATCATTCAGCTATAAGCTGTCAGACAGGTGATATCTGATTGCTCAGCTTTATGGGTGAGTATATGAAGGAGGAACATATGAAAAAGTTGCGATGGGCATGGGACAATTTTGAGGAAGTCCTGCTATGCGTGATCATCACGGCCATAACAGTGGTTTCCGGACTGCAGGTGGTCTGCCGCTATCTGTTCAACAACTCCTTGACCTGGAGTGAGGAAATGAGCAGATACTTGTTTGTGTGGACCGGCTTTCTCACGCTGAGTCTCTCCATTAAGTGCCGCTCCATTATTTCCATTGATACATTTGTGCTTTGGATGCCGCGCCGTGTCCGCGCCGCTCTGAACATTGTGGTTTATCTCTTCTGCGCGGTGGTATTCGCCATGCTGTCGGTCAACGCTTACCACATGGTAACTTCCTCCGCAGGACAGATCAGCCCCGCCATGGGCCTGCCTCTGGCTGTTGTTTATATCGGGCCTCTGCTGGGTCTGGTTCTCTCCATTATCCGGTCCTTGGGCCGGGTAATTGCAGAAGGCAAAATTGTGATCGGAAAGGAGGCGGCGTAAATGTCTCTGGCGCTGTTCTTTGGGGTACTGGTTATTCTTCTGGTGCTGACGGTCCCCATCTGTGTTTCTTTCGCGTTTGTGACTCTGCTTCCTTCCATGGTATCCACGAATTTCCCCTATACGGCGGATGCCGCTGTCCGCTCCATGGTAAGTGGTCTGAACAACTTCCCCCTGCTGGCCATTCCCCTGTTTATCATCGCCGGCGTGATTATGGCAAAGGGCAAGATCTCTGAGCGGCTGTTTAACGTCTTCTCTTATTTCATTGGCAACAAGACCGCCGGTCTGCCTTGCGCGGTGACCATTACCTGCCTGTTTTACGGAGCCATTTCCGGTTCCGGCCCGGCCACCACGGCGGCCGTGGGCTCCATGTGCATTCCCCTGCTGACCAGCGTAGGTTATGACCTGACCTTTGCCACTGCTCTGGTAGCTGTGTCCGGCGGCTTGGGCATCATCATCCCCCCCAGCATTCCTTACATCATGTACTGCAACGCCGCAGGCACCTCTATTTCCGAGCTGTTTCTGGCCGGCTTCATGCCCGGTGTGCTGATTGCCCTGTGCCTGATGATCTATTCCTACATCTACTGCAAGGTCCACGGCGAGGACAAGGAGAAGCTCAACGCCCAGTGGAAAGAGCTGCGGGCAAAGGGTTTGGGCACCGTGCTGAAGGAGGGCTTCTGGGCCCTGATGTCCCCGGTCATCATTCTGGGCGGCATCTATGGTGGTATCTGCTCTCCCACCGAGGCCGCCACCATTTCCATCTTCTATTCCCTGATTGTCAGCCTGTTCATTTACCGTTCCATCAACATCCGGGATCTTCCCAAGATCATGCTGGAGGGTGTCCATTCCTATGCCCCCATTTTGATCATCCTGTCCGCTGCTGTGGCCTTTGCCCGCGTGATCACGCTGATGAATGTGGCCTCTATTGTCAGTGAGGCGGTGCTGAGCGCCATTTCTTCCAAGGTTGTCATCCTGCTGTTGATCAACGTGCTGCTGCTGTTTGTGGGCATGATCATGGATACCGGTCCGGCCATTCTGGTGTTCACCCCCGTGCTGCTTCCGGTGGTGGAGGCGCTGGGCGTTGATCCGGTCCACTTCGGTATCATCATGTGCGTGAACCTGGCCATCGGCTTCGTGACTCCCCCCATGGGCGCCAACCTGTTTGTGGCCAGCAACCTCTCTAAGGTCCCCGTTTTTGATATTGCCCGCAAGGCGATTCCTTTTATCCTGGCCTTCCTGGTTGCTCTGTTGCTGATCACCTTTGTGCCTCAGATCAGCATGTTCCTGGTCCAGTAAGAACTTCGGGCTGATGCCCGTTTATAGTTCCAATATTTCAAAGGAGGATACTAACATGAAAAAGTTATTGGCTCTGCTTCTGACCCTGGCAATGACCCTGTCCCTGGCTGCCTGCGGCAGCAACGGCGACTCCTCTACCGAGCAGTCCGGCGATGATACCACCACGGAGGAATCCAGCGGCGATACCGCCACCTACAGCTTCACGGTGGGTACCAATACCGCAGAGGACTCTGTCAACCACCTGCTGGCTGCCAAGTTCAAGGAACTGATCGAAGAGCGTTCCGGCGGCGCCGTCACGGTGACCCTGTATGAGAACGGCTCTCTGGGCGGCGACGCCGAGCTGACCGAGTCCTGCATCGCCGGTACCGTGGACTTTATCGTGGGCATGACCGGCTCTCTGGTGAACTACATCCCCGAGGCCGCTCTGTTCGATCTGCCCAACGTGTTCCCGGATCTGGAAACCGCCCGCGAAGTGCTGGATGGCCCCATCCTGGCTGAGCTGCAGACCGCCTATGAGGCCGGTGGACTGAAGCTGTTCGGCTATGCCGACTCCGGCTTCCGTGTCATGTCCAGCAACAAGGCTGTCCGTCAGATGTCTGACTTCTCCGGCATCAAGATCCGCACCATGGAGAACCCCAACCACATCGCTTACTGGCAGGCTCTGGGTGCCAACCCCACTCCCGCCGACTTCAGCGAGCTGTATATGTCCCTGGAGCAGGGCACTCTAGACGCTCAGGAAAACCCCTATGATCTGATCGTGGCCAACAAGCTGTATGAGCCCCAGGCCTATATCATCGAGACCAACCACCTCCTGCACACCCTGAACATGGTCGGCAGCAAGGTTACCTATGACTCTCTGCCCGCCGATATCCAGGAGATGGTCTCCGAGTGCGCCGCTGAGGCCCACCAGTATGCCCGCCAGATGGCTGACGAGCGGATCGAAGGCCAGAAGGCCACCATCCAGGACGCCGGTCTGGAGATCATCACTCTGGAGCCCGCTATGATCCAGGAGATGGCCGAGGCTTCCGCCAATGTCTATGACCTGGTCCGCGAGCAGATTGGCGATCAACTGGTTGACGACCTGCTCTCCCAGGTAGAAGCTGCTTCTGCCGCACAATAATCAACATGCAGATAAGACAGGGGGAGAGACGCAAATCTCCCCCCTGTCTCTTCAAAGATTGTTTTTGGCCCGATATACCCGGGGGACCCAGGTAAAAGGGGCCGCGTTGAAACCGTACAATGCGGCTTATGGTACCGGCGCCTGCAACTTCCAGGCATAAGGCTGATTTTTCAGTGGATTTTACCGCAGGCTTTGTAGTATATTATTGTACAAGGAATTGTATGAATCTTCCATACATCCCTAAATTTGACAAAAGGTACGGTTGACTTATGGCTCTGAAACCTATTAAAAGAGTGAATATTGCGGAGCAGGTCTTTGAACAGTTGCGGGATCAGATCTTACATGGGGTCTGGAAAGAAGGCGAAAAATTGCCGTCTGAACAGGAGCTGACAGAGACACTGGGTGTCAGCCGCAGCTCTATTCGCCAGGCAATCCGTACCCTGTCCGATTATGGGTTGGTAGAGACTCGGAATGGCACTGGGACGTACGTCAAGCGGCAGATTCTAGGCAATTACATGCTGAACATCGTACCACTGGGCGATCTGCAGACCAGGGACATCGTGGAAGTCCTGGACTTCCTATGCCTTATTGAGGACAGTGTGGCGGCGATGGCAGTTGAGCGTTGCACCCCGTCAGACCTGTCAGAACTGATGGAAATTCACAGCCGGCTGATTGCTGCCAGAGATCAGAAGGATCTGGAGGCATTGACGAATGTCGATGTGGAATTTCACTCCAAGATCGCAATGATTACCCAGAATTCCCTTGTGATTCAGACATACGCTCTTTTGCTGGATTTTCTCCAGCCGGTCATGCATCGTATTTACATTACCCTGGGAGCAGAGGAAGGCATTCCCTACCACGAAAATCTGATCAAAGCATTTTGTGAACATGACGCAGTGAGTGCGAAAAAAGTGATGGGTGCCCATGCGCAAAACCGGCGGGAAAAATTTTTGGCCACCAAAGAAAGGAATTAAACTATCATGAAGATTACAAGCGTTGATATTTTCCTCCTGCGGCATGTGGGCGAGGATTTTTCTCCCTTTCCTTTTCGTCCAGCCGTATGCCGCGTGAATACAGACGAGGGAATTTGTGGCTATGGCGAGGCCGGCATCTCTGTGGGCACGGGTGAAAACGGCGTGGCCTATATGCTGAAAGACCTCGCTCAGATGACGCTGGGGAAGGATCCCATGGCAAATGAGGTGATCTGGGAAAATATCCACAACGTACTCCGTGGGCATCTGAGCGGCGGCGGTGTGGCAGTGTACTCCGCCATGAGCGCCTTGGATACTGCCATGATGGATATCAAGGGCAAGAAGTTGGGTGTCCCCATCTATGTGCTGCTGGGCGGCAAACACCGTGACCGGCTGAAGTGCTATCTCTCTCAGTGCCACCTGGGCTATCTGGATGATTATCGTCTACAGGCCACCACGGAACAGTTGGCGGAAACCTGCGCCAAGATTCAAAAAGATGGATATCCCGCTGTAAAGTTCAACGCCCTGGCCTTTGATGAAACGGGCAAATCTCTGCCCCGGGAAATGACCACCGGCCCGCTGGACAAATCTGTTCTGGATCTGGCGGAATCCCGGCTTGCCGCCGTCCGTGAGCGCTGCGGAGACCAACTGGGTATTATCCTGGAAAACCTCTGCGGCACGGATGTGACCGCAGCCGTGCAATTGGAGCGGGTTGCCCGCAAATACGGCGTACTTATGATCGAGGAGGCCACTTCCAACTTCAACCCCGAACTTTACGGTGAAATTGCCCGCAGGATTGAAACCCCTCTGTCTGCCGGTGAGCGCGTACATACTCGCTGGGGCTTTGAGCAACTGCTGAAGCAGGGTGCGATCTCTGTCATTCAGCCGGATATCACCAATTGCGGCGGCCTGTCTGAGGCGAAGAAGATCTGCGACCTGGCCCACATCTATGATGTCCGCGTCCAGTGCCATGTAGCCGGCACTCCAATCGCAGAGGCTGCCGCAATCCAGTTGGAGGCTGCGATTCCCAACTTCTATATCCATGAAACTTATCACATGGCGGCGCATCCCGACTGTGTCTCCTATGGAAAATATGCCTATGTGCCGGAAAACGGCTATTTGACCGTCCCGGATCTGCCCGGGTTGGGCCAGGAGCTTTCCGGCCAAGCGATTGCAGAAGCCCTGGGCCACATTGAGGTTCGATAAGAGAAGTTCTTCCGGGCATTTTTTCAGGAAAGAACAGGATAGGTCTTACAGGAAGTGCTTTTCGGATATGTCAGGCCCACGATCCACCAATCCCGCGCTGCCAGTCATATTGTGAAACTGCCCGTAAACTTCCGGACGATGTCCAACGGAAACTACCCCCGCACTCCATTTCTGGAGTGCGGGGGTAGTTACATCAAGAGAGTGTCGTTATTCACTGCTGGAGCAGCATATCCGCTGAGCCCTGCTGAAGGTGGGCAGCATACCTGTCGGGAGTCGGTACTGCCGCTTGCCACGGGTCAAAATCTGTTTTTGAGGGTAAGGATTTGACCTCTGGTGTGGTAGTAATATAAAACCATATCAAGGCCGACACCAGCCTTGCAACAGTCAGTCAATCGTCGGCTATGGGAATGCATACTGTGGTCACGCTGTAAATTTCCACTAATAACAACCTCTATTGCCACATTACCATGAAATTTTAAACGGTCACATAGATTAACAGGTAGCTTTTGCAATCTATCAGAAGTCGTCTGAATATGAGAAACGGGAAAGAGAAAACATGGCGCGTGTACTTCACCTTGCGACGGCCGTAATCAAGGCATTAAACTTTGCTCTGCTATTGGTTCACATCACCGACTCCGGCAAGTCCTCTGCTTTCATAAATTTAATAACACAGCTTCAAAACTACGGTCTTGACCGACCTGTACGGCCAGGCCAAAGACATCAAGCTGACCCAGGCCGCATCGGGACATACCACCTCCGCCATGACTCTGAAATACTATGTCATGGGCCGGGAAACTTCCTCGGGGGCTTCTGCTGCCGTCCGTTGACCAGATCGTCTGTGGCTGGTTGTGTGGTCAAGACGCCATTGGGAGAAGCGCTGACAAGCGCGCCAAAGTGGGAAACAAATACAAAACGTACAAAATGAAGGGAGACTACAGTTAAGATGCTTGCCGCAACGCCAGAATATTTACTTCCCCTGTTCCTTTGTCTGCAACACTTTTAATACAGGGTTAACAAAGATATTGGGCACAGCCAAACAGATATAGGCACCCAGTGCCAGGCAAATTCTGGTACCTGCAACATCCGCTGTAGAAATACCTAATGCGCAATAAGTTTTTACGTCAAAAGCTGCTTGACTCCCATAAAAGTGTTTATGGTCGCGGTTACCGGAGTTACTCGACCACCGCATTCAAAACATTGCAGCGTCTCTCCCCCAATAATAACAGGCTTAAAACTGGTGCGTCCCAGCTCCTGCCGGTTCTCATGTCCCCCATATTCCGACCGTGCAAGCGCCAGGGCACCCAGAACAGCGGAGCCCTGCGGGGCTGAAATGCGGTGGTTATCTGCCCCAAAAGGCCCTAAGGTATGCCACACATTTGCAGCTTAGCATGTAGATTTCTATGTTATTTTCCTCTATTTAATCGCTCTGTAATAAAATGACCCTCTTATTTTATATATGGTAGCAACTGCCGCCAATAAACTCCCGTATCAACGAGGTTGTCGGTACATAATCAGCCGGTAAGGCAAGGAAGTAACTCAAAAACTTTAAAAGGCGTTTGGCTTCCAAATATTCCGGGCAATCTTGAAAAACGCCAAACAACAGGGGCTCAATGTAGGGCTTGAGCAGAGCGATTTCATAGATCAGCGCGGAGTTGAACACCACATCTGCGCTGTCCTGAAATGGAAAAATATTGGACTCCTCTCCCCGCCGCACAGATGGCCACATCTGAATCGTGGCTCTGGCGCCGTAGCCCCGCGTCCTGGCATTCCGCTCAATCCGGCGCAGAAGTCTTGCATCTGTGGTGGGGATCCGGTTGTGGTCATCCACATTTACACTCGATGCGTTCATCTCCAACGATATCGTAAAAGGCCTTGAGCATTAAAAAAATCGCGCTGCGTTCATAGGTCTGCATCCCAGGCCCATCCTGGCCTGTTATCATCTTCAGTGTACAGTCACGATCCAACTGCTTTCCCAATTCACACAGTTTTCCATTCCGCTCTACTAAGAGAATATCATGGGAATAGGCCGATTGAAACTCCTGAGCGATATGCTGATAGGATGTCCCGGCAGGATATTGGTATTGGACACCATTCACGGTTACCGCATAGATGTTTTTCATATGCTACCCTCCTTTATCCGTGAATTGCCGATACATCTGGATGATTTATAGCACGATAAATTCCTCTCATTGTCTCCACAGGGCCTTTTTGTCCCTGTTTGCATACAGGAGCCGCCTAAATTGGCGGCTCCTGTATGCATCAGAGTATTTACCCGGTTGCTTTGTTTCTTTTTTTTCGCCAAAGGACAATCAAAACACCTACCGCAATAACACAGCCAGAAGCGACAAGAACCAGAACGATAGGATGTTGGGAGGACTCCTGAACCGTAAAGGTGACAGAATCCCCCTCCGCCTGGAACACCAGGTAGGTCCCGTCAATTTCCGCATCCTGCTGTGCCCATCCCTGGGAGGTCTTGACCCACACGGTGCCATCCGCGGCGCCATCAGAAAGTTTGTATTGGACCTGGAAAGCGGTGACCGGCTGTACTGGGTCAGTGACCGTTACAGTGTAGACTGCCCCGGTATGGGCGGCTCCGTGGGCATCCGTCCAGGCTTCCTCATTGGATAAGGCCGACAGGACACTGTCAGAACTGAACGTCCCCTCAGCCACGATCTGGGGCGGATCGCCCAATGCAGTCAATGCGGTGGAATAGGCCGTATATTCTGCTTCCAGAGTTTGCGAAAACGTCAGGCAACCATAGTCGATATCGGGCCAACTAGCACTGTATCCCTCTTTTTCCGGGATGTCCGGCAACTGGGGCAGAGCGTCGCCATAGGAGAAATCAAAGGTATCCACCACCTGATCGTCCGCTGTGAAAACCAGGCGGAAGCGGGTGAAGGAGTACGGTGCATTTTGGGAAAGCGTCTCAAAGTCCACAGGCTCCGCCTGCCCCAGGTAGCTAATCCCGTTGATACCGTTTAAGGTATCATGGGTAAAGAAATTTTCGGATACTTCTCCGCCCTCCTCCATACTACCCAGCACGGTGCCCAGATAAGCGGAGCCCTCATCGATCTCCACCAGGGAACGGCAATCGGTCACGGTCTTGCCCAGACCGGCCACGCCGCCGATGTAGTCATTTCCACTCAATGCACAGCGGGCCCAACAGTTCCGAATGGTAGACCAGGCCGCTCCCGCGATGCCGCCCACATAGTCGCCGCCGGTACTTTCCACGGAGGCATAGCTCTCGCACTGAGACACCGTTCCCAGGTCCATGCGGCCTACGATGCCGCCCACGTAGTCCTTCTTGCCGGTGACGTCACCGCTGTTTACGCAGGCCTCGGTAAGCGCGGCAGCTTGATAGCGGAAGTTCAGTGACCGGTCTCCGGAGGTGGTCAGATCGTCCTCAGGGTCATAGTCGTACTCGATGGCCATAGACCCCACGATGCCCGCCACATTCACGTCGCCTTCCACTGCGCCGGAATTTTCCGCGTTGGTAATACGTCCGGCGTCCTCGTCGGTCTCGGTGGCCTGGTCTGACACATCCTCTAGAAGCTCCTCATCCTCCTCATCCTCCTCTTCTTCCGAGCTGTCGCTGTGTCTGCGGAGGACGTCGATGACCCGCCCAAACTGGGCGTTGATGGCCCGCAGATCCGATAGAAGAATATCAGAGGAAGAGGACATGGTCGCATTTAACTCTTCCATAGCACCGCTGAGTCCACTCATGGCATCGTCCAGGAGGTTCCCCTTTTCATCAACGGCATCTCCGATGGGGTTGAAGGAGATCTCCGGTTTATCCGCCAGTTCGGACATGACATTGCTGAATGTATCCCCGGCTTGACGAAGCTGACCGCAGGCGTCTCCCAAGGTTTCGGCCGCTTTTTGGAGCAGTGCAGAGGCAATCTCCCCGTGGGGGGCGGCGTCCTCCAGGTGACTCAGAGCGTCCCGGATATATCCGCCGGCCTGATCCATGCCGGCAAATCCGGCGCACAAATTCTTTGCTGCGGTTGCGATCTCATCCAACGTCTCCTGGAGATGGTCTTCCGCCACATTCCCAACGCCATCTAGGGCCTGTTTCAATCCCCCAAGGGCTCTCACTACTTGCCCTGCGGCATCGCGCATCTCTCCCAGGGCATCCAGTACCACCCCCCAGTCCACATCGCCTTCGTTCCAGGTCGGTATATTAATGTCGCTGTCCGGAAGTTCAATATTCGGGACGGCAGCCCCCTCATCCAGGTCTGCTTTGCTCTGGTCGGAGACATCTCCGCTCTGCCCGGGAGGCGTTCGGTTGTCATTGGCATCTTCTCCACCTTGAGCGTAGAGATCTCCCAAGGCTACCATCAGATCATGAAAGGCATCGGGAAAAAGGCCAAAGGCGTTCATCAGATCGTCCAGAGCCACCTTTACACCGTCTATGGCGTCGCTCATGGCCTCACTGCTGCCCAGAGAGTCTCCCAGCCCCTCCAGGGCGTTTCGAATCTCGTCCAAGGCGTCAGAGCAGATCTGGGCCGTGTGTTTTACCTGATCCAATGCCAGACGCACATTCTCCAGAGCGTCCTCGGACAGTCCTCCCATCTGATCGAACTCGTCCAGGGCGTCCCCCGCCAGATCAGTGGCGTCCTGGAGCCGGTCCAGAGCGGCGTCCACCGCATCCGTGATGGGCTCCAGCCGGTCCATGGTCCAGGAGATCCGGGCGGACACATCGTTGATGGTCTCGATATTCCCGTCGGCCCAGTCCGTCATAGCGTTGGAGAGATCAGAAGCCGCGTCCTTCACCGCGTCCGTGCTTTGGGTCAGGCCTGTCATCCGCTGGGAAATGGAGTCAGACATTCCTTCTGCATCGGAGATTGCCTGATCCATGAGGGCCTGAAGGGTGTCCAGCTCATCCCAGAGGTCATCCAGGCTATTGGAGTCGAAGAGCAGGGTCAGGCGGGGCTCCATCTGACCACAGATACCGCCCACGTCCTTCCGGCCCCGGACAACGCCGTTGTTGGCACAGCTGTCCAGCCAGCCAGACTGCCGTCCGGTGATGCCGCCCACATTGTACCCCACATGTTCGTACCCAACATCGCCGTTGTTGGTGCAGCTCTGGAGGATACCGGAGGAGGCTCCGGCAATGCCGCCGATGTCCGTGCAGGCAGGGACGCTTTCGGTGGAACGGATGGTGGTGAGGTTCACCTCATGGATGGCTACCGTTGTCTTGACTTCGGTGATGTTGACGTCACCGTCATTTCGGCAGCGGATCACGCTGCCCTCATTCTGCCCCACGATGCCACCCACATAGTGCTCGCCCAGAAGCGTGCCGGAATAGGTGCAGTTGATTATCTGTCCGGTGGGCTTATTGTACCCCACCAGTCCGCCCACATTGGTTCCAGCCTTTACATCGCCGTAAAACGCGCAGTTGATGAGCTTGCCGCTGTTGACGCCCACCAGTCCGCCGATGACATCCTTCCGGTCACTGGGAGTGATGGAACCCTTCACAGTCAGGTTCTGGATTGTCGCGCCGGCCTGGACATACCGGAAGAAGCCCCGGTCATCGCCACTTCCTGTGAGGAAAAAGCCGGAGATGGTATGCCCTTGGCCATAAAAGGTGCCGCCAAAAATAGGGATAGGCTGAAAATCCATTCCGCTCAAATCGATATCTTTGTCCAGGTAAACCGTCTTTCCCACGGACCAGCCATCCACGGAACAGTTCCGAGAGAATGTTGCCAGATCCTGAGCGGTCTGGATATGTACCTCACTGCTCTCCACAGCCAGCACGGGAACAATCAGCGTGCCCATGAGGATCCATGCCAACAGGAAAGCGATCACACGCTGCTTATTCTTGTTCATGTTCGCCCTCCTCCTTGTTTGCTTCTTCTGTACTGGCCGGCAGCCGGTTGCTCTCCGGGTCCAAGCTGATATTCCCCGTGTCCAGCACCGCGGACACGTCGCCGCGGATAATGCCGTGGACGGTGGCGTCCACAATGCCGTTGACCCGGCCCCGGATACGGCCATTCACATAGACCGTGCCGGTGACCGTCCGTGTCACCTCCGGGACCTTGATGTTGAACCGGGTCTTTTCTATGATCAAATCACCCAGCAACAGGATCTGGGGCAGAATGAACATGACCAGAATGATGGAAATCAGCGTTCCACGGCTCAGGTTCTCCCCGATGCCCACGATAGCGGGCTCGGAGGACAACTTGCCGATAAGGTAGGCCGCCACAGTCAGGATGGTACCGGAGGTCAACACCGTGGGGAAAGCCAGGTCCAAGGCCTTGATGATGGCCTCCTTGGGCGGCATGACCTCCTTCATCTCACTGTATCGGGAGGAGATCACGATAGCGTAATCGATGTTGGCGCCCATCTGAATGGACGTGACCACCAGGTAGCCCATGAAAAAGATGGGCTGGTCGAAGACAGTGGGGAAGGAGAAATTGATCCAGATACTGCCTTGGATGACGCAGATCAGAAGGATAGGCAGGCCAACCGACTGGAAGGTGAACAGCAGCACCAGAATGACGAACACCACCGACAGCACGCTGATAAGGATATTGTCGCGCTGGAAGGAGGTGGAGAGGTCGTAGTCGCTGGTGGAATCTCCTACCAGATAGACCTGATCGGCTGGGTAGTACCGCTCTGCCTCCCGGTGAATGGTCTGAAGGAAGTCAAAGGTCTCCTCACCCTCCTCAGGCAGGTTCAGATTCAAAATCATGCGGGTGTGGTTGTCGCCCAGCATCTGGGCCTGGGCGTCGGTAAGCGCATCATGGAGATCGTTGATATCGGCCTCGGTCTCCTCGTCCAGGGTGACAAAGCCCTCGTTCACTTGGTCGTAGAGGAAGAAAAACATATCCATCAGCGGAACCGCGTAGGTGTCCACCCCGCTGACCGCCTTGCCCAGTTCGTCGTCCTTGGCGGCGTAGGCAGTGTAGAGGAGCTCGACAAGCTCATAATCCATGTCGGTCATCTCGGCAAACTGTCGGGGGGTAAGCTTGTCAGTAAGGGTGTAGCCGTCCAGGGCCTCGATGTTGGACAGGCCCATGGCGTAGTCCACCTCATCATACTGCTCCAACCGGTGCAGCAGGGCTTTTTCACTGGCATAGTCCCCCTTTGGCACCAGCAGGGCCATGATATTCTGGGTGCCGAAGGTCTCATTGACCCGCCGTTCGGCGATCTGATTCTCATTCTGCTTAGTGGTGACCAGTTTCGAGTAGCCGTAGACATAGGGGCATCCCTGAGATAGCAAGCAGCCTGCTACCAACAGCAGACAAAAGACCGGCACCCCGATGAAGCGCAGCTTCACCACCAGCTTGCCCCACTTGTCAATGTGGGGAACAAAGCTGCGGTGCTTCGTCTTTCGGATAGCGTTGGAAAAGAGCATCAGCAGCCCCGGCATCAGGGTAAAGACGGAGAGCATGCTGAAGCAGATGGCTTTGATGAGCACCAGGCCCATGTCAAAGCCCAGTCTGAACTGCATGAACATCATCGCGGCAAGGCCGGAGATGGTGGTGAGGGAACTGGATGAGATGGCGGGGATGGAGTAGGACAGGGCGGCGATGCAGGCAGTCCGGTCGTCTCCCAAGCGATCGCGCTCCTCGGTGAAGCGGTGGAGCAGGATAATGGCGTAGTCGATGGCCAAGGCCAATTGCAGCACCACTGTCACCGAGTTTGAGACAAAGGAGATGGTGCCGAAGATAAAATTGGTGCCCATGTTCAGCAGGGCGGCCGAACCGAAGGTGATCATCAACACCGGGATCTCGGCGTAGGACCGGGAGGTAAAGAGCAGCACCAGCACAATGATAGTGAATGCGATGACCAAAATCACCTGCATCTCCGAGGCCAAGTTCCCAGCGGCGTCATTTCCTACCTCGCTGCTGATGTAGGCGTCGTAGGGCTCCAGCAGAGTCTTGATCTGGTCCATGGCATCCAGACTGATCTGGTCCTCCGCCTCACCGTCAAAAGTAACGTTGATGAGTACATCGGAGCCCCGGATGTATTCGGAGATATCTTCTTTCTCATCGTCTTCAGTGCCGGTGGTGGCAGAGCCTACGGTGGCGGTAGTGACGCCCTCGATCTCCTCCATCTTATCTGCCAAACCTTCGGCAAGGTCTTTGGATGCGTGGGAGGCCACAATACGGGCGGTACCATAGGTGGTCATTTCCTGGTCCATGATGGTGAGCCCCTGCCGAGTCTCGGTATCATCCGGCAAATAGGCGGTAATGTCGTTTTCCACGTTGACCCACCCCTGGGAAAACACAGAAAAGATCATGGCAGCGATGTAAAAGAAAAAAATCAGGTTTCGCTTATCAACGATAAATGCTGCCAGCATTTCGATGGGCGATTTATGTTCCTTTTCCGGGTTCAATGGCTCTCCGCCTCCGTTTCTTCAAATTGCTCTCCGCTCCAGGTCATGATGACTTCTGGCTGCGGTCTGCCGCCGCTCCATGGGGCCTGTGATGGATCCATCTGGAGTTCCCCCGACAGAGTTCCTTCTGTATCCTCCAAAACAGATCGACAAGGATAGGTACTCACGGCCGTCACGACCTGATGAATCAGATGCAGCCGCCCATCTGGTGCGCGGCTGCCGCTGACGGGAAGTTCGTGAGAGAGGAGATAGAGCGTTCCCGTCACAATCCCATGCTCTTCATTCAGCGTCATCGTCCCATTCTTGGGGCCCATCTGGCTGTGCAGGACCACACGGTATTTCCTGAACATCACGCTCACCTCCGCTAATGTGTACGCATGCTATGGCACAGACTTGATTTTTATGCGCATCTCACACATCTCCCGCCGGATCTTACAGGCACACCAAAAAAGATAGTGAAGGCGGCAGAAATCCTCAATACACAAAGTCGGAAAACTGTGTCATTTTGCACACTTCAGCATATCTGCCGCAGAAAAAACAGCGTAAAGCAGGAATATCTGGAGGCTTGCGCTTTTTTTGAAAAATTGTTATACTAGCCACAAATCTCTGTTCTGTCTGAGGTGAGAACGATGGCAAACAGTGCCTCGGAGCGCACAAAACGGAATCTGGCCACCGCACTCAAAGAGAAGATGGCGAAAAAGCCTCTGGAGCAGATCACCATCCAGGAACTCGCTGAGGCGTGTGGGATGCAGCGCCGGGCCTTTTACTATCATTTTGAGGATATTTATGCTCTGGTGAAATGGATGTTCCAGCAGGAGGCAATCTCCCTTTTGCAGCAGCAGGAGGGTGCACTTCTCTGGCAGGAGGGTCTGTTGCAACTCTTCCACTATCTGGAGGAAAACAAGGCAGTGTGCCTCTGTGCACTGCGCTCCTCAGGCCATGATGCGCTCAAACGCTTTTTTGGGGCCGACCTGGAGGGGATCTTCAGCAAGGAATTGAAAAAAACAGCAGAGAGGCTGGATCTCCACCTAGACCCGGATGGCATTCCTCTTTTTGTGAGCGCTCTGGGCGGTATTATGGAAGCCTGGCTGCTGGATCTTTTCCCTGATACGCCGGAGAAAATGGTCAGCAGGATCAATGGCTTTTTACAGAGCCACATCTACGGTATGCAGGTGCTACAGCA
>ULXJ01022998.1_pt1 | contig 18042 bp, 17 predicted proteins | sample 1960981 | NCBI WGS metagenome assembly ULXJ01 (sample SAMEA4835830, study PRJEB28245) | human gut metagenome | biome: gut microbiome; material: fecal sample | place: Denmark | collected 2008 | reverse complement strand
TTCATAGTATACAACGTACAGGGACATCCTTTCGGGAAAAAATTGAATGATTTGTTTTTCAAACGTTTGTGGTATGCAGATGATTTTTGGGAAGCCGGTTGTGCTTCGTTCATTTCGCCACATAACAACGGTGGACATTTGTTGCTGAGGTTACTCCCGAATACCGCCGTTACACCTGGAATAAGGTACATCAGAACTCTTGTGCAACAGTCATGAGGGGAACATGGAATATGCTTTCAGACGTAGAGACTACAGACAGAGGAATCCGTTCCTTTAGTCCCGACAAGCTCAATCGGGTGGAGTTCCAGTGGTTCGTGGTTCGCTCCTTGCCCCATCAGGAGAAGAAGCTGGCCGCCTTGCTGCGGCAACACCAACCGGAAATCCCGAACATCCTCGAGGTCTATTGTCCCACGCGTACCACGGTCGATGCGGATGGCCGGAGCAAGGATGCGCACACCCCTTTGTTTGCCGGCTATGTGTTTGTCCTTTCCACCCAGCAGGCACTGGTCAGCTTCATGCACCGCCATTATCCCGAAGGCGCCATTTTGTACGACCGCCGGAGGCAGCCCGGACGCAAGGCCTCTTTCCTGACCATTCCCGAGCAGCAGATCCGCTTTTTCAAGGATTTCAATGAAAACTATGCCGATCAGGCCATCATTCTCGAGCGGCCCTATACATCCTATGCCTTCAATCCCAAAACCCACGAGCCCAATGAAATCGTCAAGGTGCTCGACGGTCCGCTGAAGGGGCGCGAAGGCTACCTCACCCGTTTCCGTCGGGGGCGCAGCCTTGTGTTCAACATGAAGACACTGGGCGCCGGCCACTATTTTGCCGTTTCCATCCCCGACATCTGGAACTTCCCCGTCGTCCGTCTGCACAATGCCGAAGGCGACCGCCAGACCCTCGGTACCGTCAAGGAACGGGCCGTCGACCTGCTCATCGGCATGCTCCAGGCCTGCGGCTATGCCGACCGCACGCTTTCCATGCTTTCCCAGGTCATCGATCTCCTTGTACCCAAGCCCCTGCTGGCCGATCTCTGCCGCACGCTCACGGCGCAGGGTCATGCCGGCCTGGCCCTTCGGATAGCCGGACTGGATACAGCCGATGCCGAACTCCTGCTGAACCTTGTCCGCTACGAGCGCGACAATCCCGGCTACGTCCGCAGTCACGCCCCGCGGCACACCCTTCGTCCCTTCCTCACCCCCACCTCCGGCGTGCCGGTGGAAGAGGGTAGTGGCGAAGCCCGTCTGGCCCATGCCGCCTTCACGGAAATCATCCGCCGCGTGCGCGTCACCGAGCCGGCCTATTATCCCAGCCGTGGGCAGGAAGCCTCCCTCACCACGACCTACTACGCCCACATCGGCAGCCTCCGCACCCCGGACGGCTATACGCTCTTTGCCAATTGGGACGCCTTCCTGGCCGAATACCTGCTGACGCGCGACAAGGCCAACGAGCGCCTCGTCCACGGCACGTCTCAGGCCGATTCCTTCCGCAATTTCGCGCCCACCTTCTACCGTGTGCTGGCCGACCCCTGTTCTTCCGTGCAGGTCTGTCCCCGGTTCCGGGTCGGCGACGAAAGCCTTAACGTCCTGGCCATTCGGTCGGCCGACGACGCCGGTCCGGCCCTCGACCGGCTGGTAGACACCTGCGTCCGCATCTGTCAGGAAATCAATGCTACCACCCATCTGGCCGTCTGGCGCCGCTACCTGCGCAGCGTCTGGCTGCACAGCTGAATTCTAGTCATAATGGAAAAAGACAAGGAAATCACCGAAGAAGAAGCCCGGAGCTACCTTTCCTTCTACGTTGCAGACCCCGAGAGGCTCGATGCCTATATCGCCCGTCTGCATTCGGCTCCCAGCCTGAAAGAAGTGGAGCGCATCCTGGTTGCGATGGTCCGTGCTGAAGGCATTCCCACGGACATCCTCACCCGCCAGGAGTTCTACATGACCGTGCGTGTCTTCTTCGCCCATTTGAAAGCCGGTCGCAGCACGCTTCACGATCATTTCGTGAACATTCAGTCGGCCGCAAAGGCCAAGACCTCGTCGGGCGACCGGCGGGCCTTGCTGAACAGTTTCTTGTCTGAAGGCATTGAGATACCCGTTCCCAAGCCCGGCGAAGAAGTGAGCTATACCATCGAATTGGTCATCAAAGTTTCCAAGGACAGTCATAAATTGTTGGTGACTGTAGCCGGGGCAGTAGCCGGATGTTTTCCGTTGCCGCTATTCGATATGTTTTATCAATCTTTGCCCTTGTCCCATACGGAACCTTATACCTTGACAGGCACTCCTGCTGAATTGGTCACTTCGTTGGAACAGCTCTCTTCCATTTTGGGAGACGATAAGGGAGTGGAAGTGGAGTATCACTCCCCCTTGATACGCCGCAAGCACCTTTCTATTCATCAGACACTGGATTTGTTGAAGCGGGAACCGCAATAGGTTATCATCGGCCGATGATAACGTTATCGATGGGTGATGATAACGTTATTGTGGGCACATGCAAAGCTTATTCATATTTTTCTTGAATTTTATGTCCTCTACTGCCAACCGCGTCATCAAGAACACCGGTTACCTCTATGCCAAGATGGGTATAACGATGTTCATCTCGTTATACACCACCCGTCTCATTCTGAATTCCCTCGGAGCCTCCGACTTCGGTATCTTCAACATCGTAGGTGGAGCCATCGCCATGCTGGGCTTCCTCAACGCCGCCATGGCCAGCGCCACCCAGCGCTTCATGTCCTACAGCGAAGGTGAAGGAAACAAAGAAAAGCAGAAAAGCATCTTCAACGTCAGCTTTGTTCTCCATTTGGGCATTTCCTTTGTGGTAGGCATCGCCCTGCTCATCGCCGGTTACTTCTTCTTCAACGGCATACTGAACATCCCCGCAGACCGTGTCTTCGCTGCTAAAGTAGTGTATGGCAGTTTGATTGTCAGCACCATGTTCACCGTGATGACCGTCCCCTACGACGCCGCGATGAATGCCCACGAGAACATGAAGTATTATGCCATTGTCGGTATTTTCGAATCATTCCTGAAATTAGCTGTAGCCTTTGCCTGTGTCTATACCACTTTCGACAAACTGATTGTCTATGGTTCCCTGATGGCCTGTATTCCCCTGATTACGCTGACCATTATGCGTGTGTATTGTCACAGGCATTATGAAGAATGTGTAATCGTTCCCCGTCGATATTGGAACAAGGGATTGATGAGAGAAATGACTTCGTTTGCGGGATGGGGATTTTTAGGGAGCATTTCTTCTTTACTATCAAATTATGGAAACGGTATTGTCCTAAACCATTTTTGGGGAACCACTCTTAATGCCGCTCAAGGAATAGGCAACCAACTGAACGGCCAATTAATGACTTTTTCCAATAATATGATCAAAGCCATTAATCCGGTCATCGCTAAAACGGAGGGAGAAGGTAAAAGAGAAATAATGCTCAAAGCATCCTGTCTGGGATGCAAATACTCATTCTATTTATTAGCCTTTTTTGGGATACCTTTTATTATTGAAACTCCGTATATCTTAAAATTGTGGCTGCATAATGTTCCAGAATGGACAGTAACATTTTTTCGTTTCGAGCTTTTAAGAAGTTTGTTAGGCCAATTAATCGTAGTATTACAAAGAGCCATTGATGCAGAAGGACATATCAAGAACTATTCCATTCTGAGAAGTCTATCCTACTTTTTACCCTTTCCCCTACTGATTGTCGCTTTCTCTTTCCAAGCAAGCCCATCTTGGATGTACATTATCTGGATATTTTGTTCAAACATTCTTGGAGGTGGTATCGTTCTATACTATTGCAAGAAAAACTGCGGATTGAGCATCAAATACTATATGTCCGAAGTCATTCACCCTTGCTTCATATTATTTACTGTTTGTATTCTTGTAAGCAGTATTCCCAGCTACATAATCTTAATGGAAAGTTCTTTCATACGATTAATGATTACCTGCATTATTTCTACGGGGACATTCATAACATTGTTTTTCCTCTATGGAATAAGTAAAGAGGAAAGGTTAGCTATAAAAAACATATTAAAAAAATTGTTGAAAATAGATGATAAACATACTTACCGCCAGTAAATGCTGTGGTTGCAGCGCCTGCCTTCAAATTTGTCCACAAAAATGCATAAGCTTTACTACGGACCAAGAGGGTTTTCAGTACCCTCAAGTAGATAAAGAAAAATGTGTTGATTGTGGATTATGTGAAAAGGTGTGTCCAGAACTACATCAATTTAAGCCTAATCCATCTCCACACGTATATGCTGCAATAAACAATCTCACAGATATCCGACTGCAAAGCTCTTCGGGTGGATTCTTTTCTGCCATTGCTCAAAACATTATAGACGAAGGAGGTTTTGTCTTTGGTGCCCGTTTTGATACATCTTGGAATGTTATCCATAGTTATGTAAATCAAAAGGATGAACTTCACTACTTCAGAGGTTCTAAATATGTTCAGAGCAATATCAATGACAGTTATATACAAGCTAAGAATTTATTAAAAAGTGGGAAAAAAGTACTGTTTACCGGTACCCCTTGTCAAATTCTCGCATTTAAGAACTTCCTCTTCAAGGATTATCCCAATCTCATCACAGCGGAAGTCATTTGTCATGGTGTACCAAGTCCACTCGTGTGGCAAAAGTATCTCAATGCTCTGAAAAACAAATTAACAAGTGATGACAGCTATCAATATGCTTTCATCAATTTCAGAGATAAGAAGTATGGATGGACAAACTATTCTCAGACTTTCGTCTTAGAATCCGGTCAGGACAAAGGGAAGTTGTATCATAGTGAGCCTATCAATGAAAATCTTTTCATGAGAGGTTTCTTGAGACACTTGTACTTACGGCCATCGTGTCATCAGTGTCCCGCAAAAGGTTTTGTAAGTGGCAGCGATTTTACAATTGGAGATTTTTGGGGATATCAAGATCCTACTGACCATCTGACCATGAAAAAAGGAATCAGCTTAGTCATTGCCAATAACTCCAAGGCTTTAGATTTATTAAAGACGCTCGACATCACTTATGAGCCGTATTATAGGCAGGATATTATAAAATCGAATTTTGCTCTCTATCATTCTTTTCCCCCCAACCATAGACGAAAAAAATTCTTTGATAAATTGGTCCTGCCTGATACAGATTTATTACAGCTTATTGAGGAACTAAGCCGCCCGCGCAGAATCGAAATCATAAAAAGAAATATAAAAAAGATAATACGTAAGTTTTATGGAAAACAAAAATAATATCGGAATTATTACCCAACTTTATAATGCCAATTATGGAGGAATTCTTCAGATATATGCTTTAATGACCTATCTAAAAAGCGAAGGATATAATGTGCAATATATAAATCGCCAGTATCCTGAAAAAAATAAAATGTTAAAGCTACTTCGGGATACAGCCAAATTTATCATCCAGAAAAACAGGAAAAGAAATAAGATAAATAACAAACTAAACATCTTTTTCTTACAACATATACAACCTCGAACAAAAAAAATCTGTACCCGAAGCGATTTCAAATGTCTCAATAAAGAACACTTCAGTACAATTATTGCAGGTTCCGATCAGATTTGGAGACCAGGACCATTGCTTGAAGACTATTTTTTAGGATTTACAAACCAGTTGAACTATAATGTTCATAAAATAGCTTATTCTGCTTCTTTCGGTGTAGACGAATGGCTATTCAATGCTGAGACGACAATTAAACTCAAACAATTGGCAGCTAAGTTTAATGCTGTATCTGTTAGAGAAAGTTCAGGTATTGAGTTATGTAAAAAATATCTTGGCGTAAATGCCCAATTAACACTGGATCCAACATTTCTACTACCACCAGAACATTATATTTCATTAATTGGTGAAAGAAAAGATGATGAACCTTACATTGCTTCTTACATTTTGGATATGAATGTAGATAAAAGACAAATTTGTAACTATATCAGTAATAAACATTCCCTACCGATACATCATATCCATCAAGCAGATAATAAAGTAAGACAATCCATTCCATTCTGGCTCAAGAATATATATGAAGCTGATTTTGTAATAACCGATTCCTTCCACGGCACTGTTTTCTCTATAATTTTTAACAAGCCATTCATTGCTATCGGCAATGAACAAAGAGGAATGAGTAGATTTACTTCTTTACTGACTTTATTCTCATTAGGAAATAGACTTCTTACTACCTACGACCAAACTGAAATAGATAGAATTTCAAACAATCCTATAAACTGGAAGTCGGTAAATGACAGAAAAAATACGTTGGTAGAGATATCGAAAACATACCTAAGGGAGAATATTCTTTAAGCATTTACTTATTTACCATTTATGAAATTAATAAAAAAAATAAATGACAAGATATGGGCACAAGTAGTACACTATACCCGTAATCATTCCTATTACCCGTACATCTACCGTTCCTATTGGCACTACCTGCTGCATAAAAACAAAACAGATAAAAATACCACTTGTTATTATGCTGCCCGCCCCAATCCGGGAGCTGGCATTGGCCATCAGATGGCCAACTGGATAGCAGGTCTATGGTTTTCCCGCCAATTTAGTCTAAAATTTGCCCACCTACCTTTTTCTACTCCCCAATGGGAAGAATTCTTAGGCTTTGGTGTAGGAGAAAAAACAGTACAGGAATTAAAAAAACAAGGATATAAAACTCGCAAACTACCCCTATTCCAAGAGAATAATGCAGCCGAAATGGAACTGAATCGAAAAATTATTCAGTCTTACGCAGGGAAAAAGGTCGTTTTCGTAGCTGAACAAGACCAATTCTATCAAGACCAGTATGGTGTGATAGATGAACTGAAACGAAAGTTTTATCAGGCACCAGCTCGTAAGAAGGACCACTTAATTTATTCATCGGAAAATTTTAATATCGCCATTCACGTACGAAGAGGGGACATTATGGCTGACCCAACTAATCCGAACTTGGTGATGCGATATTTAAGCAATGATTATTTTGAAAAGGTATTGCGACAAGTTTTGGAGAACATTCATACGACCAAACCTATACATATTTATTTTTTCTCCCAAGGCAAGCCAGAGGATTATCCCGAATTTGCACAATTCCGCAACTTGCATTGGTGCTTAGACATGAATGCACAAGAATCTTTCTTGCATTTCGTCTACGCAGACTTATTGATTACCAGCAAGAGTTCTTTCTCATATAAACCCGCCCTCTTGAACAACGGAATCAAAGTATGTCCACGTGATTTTTGGCATGGTTATCCCAAAGGTAAAGATTGGATATTATGTGATAACGAAGGGAATATACTCAGTGATATAGAATAAAAGACGAATGACAGATTTAACGAGAAATATATTAATAACCAATCGTATAGATGTAGAGGGGCAAAAGCAATATTTGAATAAAATCATTATTGTACTATGCCTACTATTTGCAATATGCCCTGTTGCAACGACTATTGTATATATGGCGTTCAGAATGATGAACCCATATAAACAAAATAAATTGGATTTTCTTACCTTCGTTTTCATCGCAACATGTGCTTGCTTGCTACATTCAACACGCATTTGGGACGTACATCAGCCATCCGATTGGTATAACGATGGCTACTGGGGATTATTTAAAGAAGTAAAGAACAGGAGTTTTGTAACCTATTTAGCTGCTGGTGTAAAAGAGCCAGGTTGGAGAATCATAAATTATATTGGATATTACATTTTTGATGGTTCCTATTTGCATTTTGCCAATACATTAGCAATATTAAGTCTGTTTATCACATCTTACGCAATATACAGATATTGGGTCTTTCTGAACAAATCTAGCATCATTTTAGTTTGTATGCTATTTTTATTCGTTTTCTTCACTGAATATTGGTCACAATTAAATAACTTATTACGCCAAATGTTTGCCATGAGTTTAATAACTTATGCAATGGTTTATAGAGTTATCCATCAAAAACATATCTGGTGGCTTATAATATTGGCCTGTCTGATACATACCTTTGCATTTATTTATATGCTCTTAATGGCTTTACCTATTTTATACAAAAAAATAACAAAGAAAGGTTTTTTCATTCTTGGCATAGGTGGTTCTATTCTATTTTTCTTACTAAAATATGTATCTTTCTTTAGCGTCATATTCTCCGACATTTCATTTGTATCCTATGGTTTCAACCGACTTGCAACGGCTGCTGACCCTTTAGATCAAAATTTTTTAGATTCAACGTCTGTATATATTACATCATGTTTCATCATATGCATATGTATATATAAGAATTATTATCTTGTACCTGACAAGAAAAATATTTTCTTTACCAATCTATTGATGATTATAATGTTCGTTTGCATTTTATTGACAAACTTTATGCCAGAAATTATGGGACGCATATATGTTAGTAGATTCTATCTTTTCCCATTTGTTTTACCCTTTCTTAAAGTTAAATCTAAGGCACTTACATACATCTATTTAATTTCTGTAATCCTATTCTTTTCTATCAGATTCTTTCTCAATTTTGATACGATAAGAGGTGGAGGGTTCTTTCCTCCGATAACCGATATCGCCACATACAATATTATAGATTTCATTTTATAATCCTATTTGATGAAAACCGCACATTTAATTTTAAAAATTCTCCGTAAGCTTTATACCAAGACCTTTGGCAGAAATCAACTTCCTCCTTTACAACGAGAAGAAGATCCAGACAAAGCATCGGAAATGATTTATAATCTACTATCTGATGACAAGCCCTGCATGATAGCCCGCTTTGGAGCTAATGAACTAAACTCCGTTATAAATTATCTGGGCGTAAATGCAAAAAAACATTCTATCTGGAAATTTATCCAGGGTAAACAACCGGAATGGTGGTGGAACAAAAACATCATGTACAATATGCAAAATAATGCTGGCTTCTTTCCTGCTACCCCCGAGAATATGCAACGCTTTGGAAAAATGATGTTAGAGGACGTAAAGGAAGTGGATTTATTGGGAAGTTGGTTGAATGAGGAATATCTGTTTTTCCAGAATCGATATATTCAAGCTGTCAAGCTGGTTCTGTTAGAGCCGTATCAGTCCAAACATCCGTGGAGTAGAATACTTCAAAATAAAAAAGTACTCGTCGTTCATCCTTTCGCCCAATTAATCAACGAGCAGTATAAAAACAGAAAACATTTATTCTGTAATCCTCAAGTATTACCAGATTTTGATTTGATTACGTTAGAAGCCGTTCAAAGTCTGGGTGGAAGCAACGATAAATTCCAATCTTGGTTTGATGCCTTGCAATGGATGGAAGATGAAATGGATAAAACCGATTATGATATTTGTCTGATAGGTTGCGGAGCGTATGGTTTTCCACTGGCAGCTCATGCCAAAAGAAAAGGGAAAAAAGCTGTCCATTTAGGAGGAGCTTTGCAACTGTTGTTTGGAATCAAAGGCAGAAGATGGGAAGCCGGAGATTATGCAACTAAATGGCAGCTTCCTCAGGATGCCTATCTTTCGCTATTTAATGAATACTGGGTACGCCCTTCTATAAATGAAACACCTTCAAACGCAACAAACGTAGAAGGTGGATGTTATTGGTAATGATTCAAATTTATAAATATTCAATGAAAGCACATCATCTATGGAGGAATCTTTAAAACGATTGGATATTATTGACTATATTAGAGGGGGAGCCATGCTTTTAGTGATCGTACAGCATTGCCATTTCCTTTCCACTGAAATATTGGCATTTCATATGCCTTTATTTTTCATTCTATCAGGATATATCTTCAAATATAAAGAAGATGTCGGCACAAACTACAAAAGGATTAATCTGTACGAATATGCCCGTAAAAGATTCTATCGCATTATGATCCCTTATTTCTGTTTTGAATTCATCTCATTTATATTAGCCTTCAGTATTCATCATTTGTTCGCATTTCTAAAGTTGGGAGATGTATATATGAACTTGGATTTAAAGGCTGCTATCATTGATTCCATCACATGCATTCAAACGCCTTCTTATATGGGAATAATACCTCATTTGTGGTTCTTCCCCTGTATATTTGTTGCTGATATTTTCTTTACCTTACTAAGAAAGTATCTTAATGTGAATATTTTGTGGTTCATAGCAGGCAGTTTATTACTATCGTACGGCACACAACTCCTAACATTCAGGCTTCCATTCAACATAGATACAGCTTTTATGGGATTGTTCTTTCTGCTCATAGGACACCAATATAAAGCACTGATAAACAAAGTGTTACAATCCTATAGGGGGTATTTACACTTATTCCCTCTATACCCTTGTTTCTCTATCTCATCACAAAGAACAAGGAGCCATTTCTAATGTTTACTAATCGCTACGGAAATTATTTTTATGCCATCCCTGCGGCCATATTGGGAATCTATATTTTTATGGTATTGATTGTTTCCCTAAAGAAACATGACTTGATACCAATCAAACTATTGACTTTCTTTAGCAAAAATAGTCTACTAATTTTCCCACTTCATGTGATGTTTATGAGTTTATTCTAAAATTTTTGAATTTTCGAAAATCAATGTTATTATACAAGAAGGGTGTTTCAGATCAGGAATAATGCTCCTTTTAGTTATACTTTCTGTTATTGTAGCAACACCGTTTATAAATAAATACCTGCCGATTCTTACAGGTAACCATATTCCGCGCAAATATACTATCAATCATGAAAAGAAATAGTATCGCTGTTTTACTCACAGTTTTTAACCGTAAAGACAAGACACTGAAATGTCTCCAGCGATTATATGCCTTGTTGCCATTAGATGGATATCAAGTGGATGTCTATCTTACTGACGACGGCTGTACTGACGGGACACCTGAAGCTGTCAGGCAACAATTTCCACAAGTGCATATTATTCACGGTGATGGTAATCTATTTTGGAACAGAGGGATGTACACCTCTTGGCAAGAGGCTGCCAAGAAGGATTATGAATTCTACCTTTGGCTGAATGATGATACGTTTGTATATCCAAACATGTTCACTAACCTCCTCCAAGCCTCCAAGCAAAAGGAGAACAAGGCCATCATCGTTGGCCCCACCGAATCGGCAAACCATCAAACAACCACCTACGGCGGACGGATGGTTAACGGAAGAATTGCTACAGTGAACGGCAAACTGACACCCATACATCACTTTAATGGAAACATTGTCCTTATACCAAGATTTGTCTACCAACAATTAGGCAATTTGGATTATTACTTTACTCACAGTAAAGGCGACTTTGACTACGGTCTACGGGCAGGTAAAGCTGGAATCAGAATGTTTCAGGTAGGGACATACTTAGGAGAATGTGAGCTACATGAAAGCCTGGACAAATGGTGTAATCCAGAAGTTCCTTTCAAACAAAGATGGACGATGCTTCATCGGCCCAATGGAATGCCACCGAAAGAGACTTTTCATTTGGAGAAAAAGCATTTTGGGCTGTTTAAGGCTGTGTTTCATTATTGCACAATTTATATTAGATGTTTTCTGCCACAAATTTGGGTCAAAATGGGAAAAGCACAACTTTAAAATACTCTATTATAACTACACCCCAATAATATGAAAGAAAAATCAAAGATATTAATCTTTCATCCATACCTTGCTCCATACAGAATAGATCTCTATAATAAGCTATCTGAAGATTATAATATATTTGTACTTCTAACAGGTAGCCCCAAAGAGATTTCAACATTAGGGTTCAATCTTGATTTGATAAATGCTCAAGCCAAGTTTAAATATCAATATATTACTAATGGATTAAGGATTGGAAGGCATCTTATGTCCTCTGTATTCATTAAAACCATACATGAATTTAAACCGGATATAATATTCACCCATGAATTAGGATTGAACACGTTATTTGCCATTTGGGCTAAAACTCATCATTACAATTATCAAATCTATACGACTATTGATGATTCTCCTATGATGGCAAGAAGTTATGAATGGAAAAGGGAATGCTTGAGACAATACGTTGCCAAACGAACAAACGGATTCATAGTTGTAAATCCCGAAGTAAAAGATTATTTGGAAGGTAAATATAAAACGGTTCAAAATAAGGCTATCTATTTTCCAATCATACAGGACGATATTGTATTATCAAACAAGATCAATCAAGCAAGTGAAAAAGCGATTTCACTTCAAGAGCAATATGGATTACTACAGAAACGAATCATTTTATTTGTAGGCAGATTAGAAGCTATCAAATGTCCTGACTTATTACTTCGCACATTTAAAGATATACAATCTGATAAAGATGTATTAGTAATAGTAGGTAGTGGTAGCCTCTCAAACGAACTACATAATTATATACAAAATAACGACTTAAAGAATGTCATAATGCCTGGCAGATTATCAGGGAGAGATTTGTATGCCTGGTATTACTTGGCACATATTTTTGTTTTACCCAGCAAGTTTGAACCATTTGGGGCAGTTGTTAACGAAGCATTAATAGCCGGATGCTATACAATAGTATCCAATAAAGTGGGAGCTTCCGCTCTTATTAATAAATATAACGGAGCTGTGATTGATATAAATGACTTACATTCATTCAGAAACATATTAAACTGTTCTCTAAGAAATATCAAAGAACAAAAAGAACATAAATCTTTAATGGATAAGACATTCACGGAGTATTATAAAAAGCTAATTAACGATATAGGTCTATGAAAATTGACTATTCAAACATGCCTGATGGCAGCAAAAAGTATTCATTTATCATACGTTATATATTGAATATCTGCCGCACCTGGTATTTTTTTCATATCAAATACCCTTGGGTACAATATCATGGATTTGTGAGAGTAATGGCACATACAAGATTCGCAAAACGAGAAATCGAGCTTGGCAACAATGTGCAGTTCGGTAAAAATTGCAGTATTGCAGCAAACCTTAAAGTCCACAATGATGTATTATTTGCTGGTAAAGTATCTTTTGTAGGAGGAAATGACCATACATACAATATTCCTGGAAGAACTATATGGGATTCCCCCAGAGGAAAAAATAAAGATATTGTCATTGAAGATGATGTTTGGGTTGGAAATGGTTGCACATTAATGGGTGGAATCACTATCGGAAAAGGATCTATCATTGCTGCTGGTGCAGTTGTAACAAAAGATATTCCACCATGTGAAATTTGGGGTGGCGTTCCTGCAAAAAAAATCAAAGACAGATTTAAAAACGAGTATGACAAACAAAAACATCTCAAATATTTAAATACCAAATATGCCCAAATTAGCGACAAATAAATATTGTACCGGTTGCCTTTCGTGTGTAGATGCGTGCCATCACCAAGCAATCACAACTATCATAGAGGATGGTCATACTTACGTAGAAGTAGATACAAGTAAGTGTATTGATTGTGGTCTTTGCGAGAAAGCATGTCCAATCATTTCACCATTCAATACTAACAAGCGGGAATATATGCAAGTATATGGAGGCTGGTGCAACAATAATACAATAAGACAACAATCTGCCAGTGGAGGAGCTTTTAGTGGATTGGCAATGACAGTGTTGGAAAACAATGGTATTGTATTTGGAGCAGCTTTAATAGACAATTCAGTTAAACATATCGCTATCAGCCACACAGAAGAACTAAGTAAACTACAAAATAGTAAATATATTCAAAGCGATACGAGTAAAATTTATCAATATGTCAAGGAAGCATTAAAAACTGATAGGCCTATATTATTTTCAGGTACTCCATGTCAAATAGCAGCATTAAATAGTTTTCTACATAAAAAATATTCAAATTTATTAACCGTAGACTTAATTTGTAATGGAGTTCCTTCACATGAGGCCATTGACTTATTTATTGCTGAAAAAAAAGCCAAAGACATTTTTTCTTATAGAAATAAAGAATTTGGTTGGCTATCACCCAAGTCAAAATCCATTACATGGAAGAATACACAAAATATAATAATCAGAGGAGATCAAAAACGAGACACATTTTATCAAATATTTTCTGCCGGAATTACAAGTCGTAGAATTTGTTGCCACTGTCCTTTCTCATCCGTTCCCAGACAAGCAGATATCACTATCGGAGATTTTTGGGGCATCAACCGATTTAAAGAAGAATGGAGGAACGGTATATCAGTAATCATTGCGAATAATACTAAAGGAGCTGAATATATTAAGGGATGTAAGCATCTGACTCTTTTTAAATCATCCTTAGAAGAATGTATTTATGCTAATCCACGGCTGATAAATGGTAAGAAATACCATGAGTATCATCCCATAATGATGTTTCCATCTTTAAAAAGAATATTGCCAAAATATTTATATTATAACATTTTAAAAAATAAAATGCCGTATAAATTAGGTTGGGCTCCGTTCAAAATACTTACAATCATATCAAATAAACTATCTATTAAATCCGCATTGAAATATGAAAAAAATAGGAATCATAACAACCTTTAAGGCAAACAATTATGGCGCAGAACTACAGGCATTTGCCCTCCAAAACAAACTAAAGCGTTTAGGGTATGATTCATATCTAATAGATTACCTGTTTTATAAAAATAGAGAATATAAATCCTGTAAGAGATCACGCCCTTTGAGAGAATTTTCATTGCTTCAGACAATGAAAAATATATTCTTATATAAAATACTTCTTCCTATTCTTGATGTATATGGAAGTTTTTTTAATAAGAACATGAAAATGCGCAAAGAAAAATTCCTATCATTTCACAAAAAAAACTCCAATCTCACACGCACGTATTACAGTTTTAATGAGTTATATCAAGCCAAGTTTGATTTTGATGTATATTGTGTTGGAAGTGATCAAGTCTGGAACCCAAATACAGCTACATCCATCGAACCATATTTTTTAACATTCGCTCCAAAAAACGCTCGTAAAATAGCCTACGCATCAAGTTTTGGAGTTTCTGATATTGAAGAAGAGAAATTAAAGAAAAAGTATACGCAGCTACTTAACAATATTGATATTTTATCTTCAAGAGAACTCCAAGGAGTGCAACTGATAAAGAGGTTAACAGGTCGAGAAGCAGAAAATGTACTCGACCCCACCCTGTTATTACAAAAGGAAGAATGGGAAGAATATATAAGTTATGATAACAACCCTCATAAAGAGAGATATATCGTATTGTATAATATACATGAATCCGCATCTATTCTTAAGCTAGCATACAAAATTCACAAAGAAACAGGATATCCCATATTAAAAATATGCAAAAGAGCAATTTTGTTACCACATCATAAAAATGTCATTAACATAAAAACTGCAGGTCCTGCTGAATTTTTGGGTTTAATGCATAATGCCGCATATGTCATAACCAATTCTTTTCATGGAACGGTATTTTCAATCATTTTTCAACGCAAATTCTTTTCCATAATGCCCAATAATGCGAACAACAATTCTCGTGTAGAGAATTTTTTAGGCATGATTGGATTAAAGGATAGACTATTTTTCGATAATGATGACATTGACAAGATACAATATAATGATGAGGTCGATTATAAATTAGCAAAATCCAATATTGATTTTCAAAGAGGATTGTCTATCAAATATTTAGTTAATGCTATTGAGAATTCATGAAATCTTACAATATTTTAATTTTATCATATGCCTGCGAACCTAAGGCAGGTTCTGAATACGGTGTCGGCTGGAATGTTCCTATAAATATAGCTGCACAATATCCCTTTTATAATGTCTATGTATTAACGCGTAGCCGATGCAAAGGCAAAATTATAGAAGCGACAGGCAAACTGAATTTGAATAATTTACATTTTCTATTTTATGATATACCTAACTGGCTGTTCTATAAGAATGAGATGAAAAGCCACTGGGGGGAGCAAATCAATTACCTAAGCTGGCAAATACTGGTCAAAGGTTTCATCAAGAAAGTTCATAAGCAACTGCATTTCAATCTTATCCACCACCTGACCTTTAATCAATACAGAACCCCTTCTCCTGGTTTCTTCCTCGACATTCCTTTTGTGATGGGGCCCGTAGGCGGAGCCGAAACCATTAATCCGTCCTTTTATCCTGATTTGGAGAAAAACACCTTGAAGAAAGAAGGAATCCGTAGAAAAGGAAAGGACTTAAAAATATTCGGCTGGTGGTGCAGAAAGAAAAGCAATCCCAAATATTTTCTTTTCTCCACACAAGAAAATGTAAACAGGCTTTCACCTCTATGTGGGAACAATAAAACAAAGTTACTACCTGCCATCGCTTTTGATCCGAAAGATTTCGACAATGTCCCCTCAAAAGCTACAAAAGCAGACAAGTTCCAATTGATATACGCAGGTAAAGCGTGGGATTGGAAAGGAATTCATTTATTCTTAAAAGCAGTCCATCAAGCCTATATAAAAAACGGAATAACCAATTTTGTTATCAAATTAATAGGAATCCGGTTTGAAGAAGAACAAAAGCGTGTTATGCGTTGGGTAAAGGAAGAAGAACTGGAAAAGAACGTGGACTTGATTCCCTTTATTCAAAGACCTGATTTATTGAAATCATTGACGAACTGCAATCTGTCGGTCTATCCTGCATTCAGGGATTCCGGTTCTATGTCCGTATTGGAGGCTTCAGTATTGGGATGCCCCACAATCTGTTTCAATGCAGGGGGACAGGATGCATTTCCTGATTCTGTGCTGTTAAAAATAGAGGTGACAGATTCCTATGAAGTGAACCTGACGAGATTTGCTGAAAAATTGAAATGGGCTTACGAAAACCAAGAACAAACAGCCATTATTGGTAGAAAAGCTCAGGAATATGTCTACAAAGAGCTGACATGGAGTAAGAAAGCAGAACATTTCCATCATATTTATCAGGAACTTTTAAAGTAAGACAATGAACACATACGACTATCTGATTGTTGGCTCCGGTCTGTTTGGCGCCACCTTTGCCTACAAAGCCAAACAGGCAGGTAAACGTTGTCTGGTTATAGACAAACGTCCTCATCGAGGAGGAAATATCTATTGTGGAAACATAGAAGGTATTAATGTACACAAATATGGAGCCCATATCTTCCATACGAGCGACAAGGAGGTTTGGGGCTTTGTAAACTCCATCGTGGAATTTAACCGGTATACCAACAGCCCTGTGGCCAACTACCAAGGCAAGCTGTATAATCTGCCTTTCAATATGAATACCTTCTACCAGATGTGGGGAGTGACGACTCCTGAAGAAGCACAGACCAAAATAGAAGAGCAAAAAGCGGAAGCAGTAGCCGCCATGGAACAAGCAGGTATTACAGAACCCAGGAATCTGGAGGAACAGGCCATCAGCCTGATTGGAAAGGATATCTACGAGAAACTTATTAAAGGATATACGGAAAAACAGTGGGGACGGAAATGTACGGAACTGCCAGCCTTCATCATCAAGCGGCTGCCGGTACGTTTTGTCTATGACAACAATTACTTCAATGACAAGTACCAAGGCATCCCCATCGGTGGATATAACAAACTGATTGATGGTCTGCTGGAGGGTATCGAAGTTCGTACAGGAGTTGATTCCTTCGAAAATCGGGAATATTGGGAAAGTATTGCTGACAAGATTGTATTTACCGGAAAGATAGATGAATTCTATAACTATCGTTTCGGCAAGCTGGAATATCGTACGGTGCGTTTCGAGGAAGAAATACTTGACTGCCCCAACTATCAGGGGAATGCAGTAATTAACTACACCGAAAAGGAAGTGCCCTATACCCGCATCATTGAACACAAGCATTTTGAAATGTTTGGAACGGAGGTATACCAATGTCCCCGAACTGTGATTTCTAAGGAGTATTCTACCGAATGGAAGGAAGGTATGGAACCCTACTACCCGGTCAATGATGAGAAGAACAATTCTTTATATGAAAAATATAAAGAATTGGCAGACCAGGAAAACAAAGTTATCTTTGGAGGAAGATTGGCAGAGTATAAGTATTATGACATGCATGTGATTGTCAAGAAGGTACTCGACATGTTTTCATAAATTTTCATTCTACACACAGACTCTTCTTTTTGCCCACCATTCACCTCATAATAGTATTCTTTTGAATATCGAACTTGAGGAGATTCTTAACTAACGTGAGTTCGAAATAAAAATAAATATATTTCAGTGATA